>Ga0207428_10000682_pt1 | contig 39734 bp, 35 predicted proteins | sample RhiMethybrSRZTD1_FD_187600 | JGI IMG/M metagenome (GOLD analysis project Ga0207428, IMG submission 187600) | Populus rhizosphere microbial communities from Tennessee, USA - Rhizosphere MetaG P. TD hybrid SRZTD1 (SPAdes) (version 3) | ecosystem: Host-associated > Plants > Roots > Rhizosphere >...
CATTGTTGTGGATGTTCATCCGGGTCTCCTTCGTGGGCTGTCTGGGTGTTTGGCGACTTCCAGATTCCCCGAGAAGGCTCGGATGGACAACCTACCTGCAACGAACCTCGTGAGACTTCACAGCTAGCGGACGTGATGCGGGAGGCGCGGCGCCGTCGGGAGATCAAGGACTACTATCTCGCGATCTCCGCCGACGAGATCACCTCGTACCTGACGCCGGCGTCCTTCGATCTCTGGGCGTCGCTCGCCCGCTACCGTCACGAGTTCCAGCTCGGCGCGCGCTGGCTGGAGCTCGGCGGCGGCATGGGCGACCTGGCCGCCGCCGCGCTCGAGCGCGGCTACGACGTGCTCATGACCGACGTCCAGCCGGAGCTGCTCGCGACCGCGGCGGTGCGCCACCCCGGGCTCTCCGGCCGGCTCCAGCGCGCCGACGTCTTCGACGCGCGCGACGTGCAGGCACTCGCCGCGCAGGGGCCGTTCGCGATCGTGGCCGCGCTGGGCGCCGTGCTGAACCACGCGCGCAACCGCAAGGAGCTCGCGCGCGGCTTCGCGCACCTGGTCGCGCTCACGGAGCCCGGCGCGCTGCTGGTCGTCGACCTCATGCTGAGCGAGATGTTCCCCGGACACCCCGCGTCGATCTGGGCCGACATGCTCCACGTCATGCCGAGCTTCGCCGAGCTGGCGCCGCTACTCGGCGGCGCGCGTCTGCACCTGCTCGAGGCGCACTCGCTCTATCACCGCTACCCGCCGACGGCCGCGTTCGACGCCCCGTTCGACGAGCGCATGCTGAGACTGTTCCTGCGCAAGCCCCCATCTGCTAGAGGATCGCGGCGTGCACGACCTGGCTCTCGGCGACCAGCGCCAGGCCCCGCGCCCGACTCAGCCGGAGCTCGACGAGCCAGCCGACGCCGACGCCGCGCCTGACCGGGCCGATCGCGCCCGCCGCCGACTTCAACAGATCCTCGGCGTGCGCGCGCATCCGGCTCTCGTCGACCTTGCCGTCGATCCGGCGTCCGTACGTCTCGATCGTGCCGGCGCGGAGGAGCTTGGGCCATTCGCGCGCGAACAACGAGCCGTCCTGGAACAGGTCGATCCCGATGAAGCTGTCGCTCGCGAAGACCGCGGCTCCCTGCGCGCCCGGCGCGATCGTTCCGCCGAGCGCCGTCTCCACGTCCTTCTGGAGGGCTTGCACCTCGGGCTTGTCGTGAACCGCGGTGTAGCTCTGCGTCGCTGACGGCGCCGCGACGCCCTGGGAGTATCGCTGGACTTCGGCCCACACCCGCTGCTGGTCGCTGCGCTCGAGCATCTGCGAGCGGAGCTTCGGCGCGGCCACCATCTCGCGCGGCGAGAACCCCTTGGCCTCGCCCGCCCAGCGGCCTTGCTCGACGCAGTAGACCGGCAGGGTCAGCGGTCCGCTCCGCGGCGGGACCAGCACGTCCTCGAGCACGATGCGGTTTTGCTTGCCGCCCAGGAGGATCTCGCCCGCGAGCACGAGCACGTGCACCGCGCCGCGGTTCTCGATCGTGAGCTCGGACACCGACGCGTTGGCCCGTTCGGTGACGAGCAGCTCGCCGCGGGTCCGCGCCTCGTCGAGTGTGCGGATCGCCAGCGGGGTCGGGCCGCGGGCCCCGTGGAGCCAGAAGACCGTGAGCCCTCCATAGGTGCGGCGCTCGCCAATCTTGACGCCTTCGAGAAACCGGCCGAGATCGGCGCCGATCGCGCCGGCGCCGGGCGGCGCCTCGCTCGCACCTCCGCCCGGGAGGACGCGGATCCGGTCCGCTCGCGCTGGCGCCGCCGCGGCGACGACGCCCGCTCCCACACTCAGCATTTGCAAGAGGCTCCGTCTGGTCATGCGCCCACCCTCCCGGCCGGCGGCGGCCGCGCTCGTCGTTCGGTCGTGCAGTTAGACCGGCTCGCGGCAAGAGAGTTCCCGCGGGGCTGCCTTGCCCGGCGGACGGCGCGCTGCGATAATCCCAGCCACGTATCGAAAAACGATCCCAACGCCTTGAGGAGAGAGGCCATGCCGAACATCACGATCCAGTGGTACGCCGGGCGCACCGACCAGCAGAAGCGCGAGATCACCGCCGCGATCACCGACGCGATGGTGAAGATCGGCAAGACGACAGCCGACCAGGTCCACATCGTGTTCCAGGACGTCGAGAAGGCGAACTGGGGCGTCAACGGCAAGCTGGCGAGCGACTAGGAGCCCCGAGCCAATGATCGATCCGCGTCTGAGGAGCCTCGCCGAACAGCTCGACGGGGGGACGATCGCCCGTCGAGAGTTTCTCCGGAAATCCGCAATTATCACCGGTGGGACGGCCGCGGGCCTGGCCGTCCTGCGCGGGATGGCCGGAGCTCAGCCGAAGACCAAGCTGCGCATCTGGCTCTTCAAGAGCTACGTGACGGCCGGCAACGACATCCTCGCCAAGCAGATCGAGGCCTGGGCCAAGGAGCGCAACGTCGAGCCCGAGTTCGACTGGGCCACCTTCGGCGACCGCGAGCAGAAGTTCGTCGCCGCCATCGAGGCCGGCAACCCGCCTGACGTGGCCGAGATGAATTACCAGGGCCCGATGCGCTACAAGGCCGCGCTCCGTGACGAGACGAAGCTGGCCAAGGATCTCGCGGCTGCGCGCGGCGGCCTGCTGCCGTACGCCGATCGGGTCATGCAGTTCAACGGTCAGTACTTCGGCATCGCACGTCTGGCCTTTGGCACCGGCCTCCACATCCGCAAGGATCTTCTCGCGGAGAAGGGCCTCAAGATGCCGAAGGTGTACGACCCCGACGTCATCGACGTCGCCAAGAAGTGCCAGGATCCGTCGAAGGACCTCTGGGGCTTCGGTCAGACCCTGAACCGCTGCGACGACGGCAACGGCTTCATGCAGAACATCCTCTGGAACTACGGTGGGGGAGCCTGGGACAAAGACGGAAAGCCGGCGCTCGCGACGTCGAACATGAAGGCCAACATGACGGCGCTGCAGTTCGCCGTGGACACGATCCAGAAGCACAAGGTGCAGCCGCCCGGTGTCATGGGCTGGAACGACGCCAGCAACAACGAGGCGTACATGGCGGGCAAGCTCGTCAGCACCAACAACGGGGCCAGCCTCTACTACGCCATGGGCGCGAAGAATCACCCGCTATTCGAGAAGACGCAGGTGATCCTCACGCCCGGTGGGCCGGCCGGCGCGTTTGTCGCCGCCGGCGCCTACAACTGGGGCGTCTTCCAGAAGTCGAAGCATCACGAGCTCGCCGAGGACATGATCCGCTGGGTCGAGGACGAGAAGCGGTTCGAGGAGTACATGAAAGTGTGTAGCGGCCAGGCGGGGCCGGTGTACAAGTCGCGCGCCGAGCATCCGTACTGGAAGAGCAATCCCAACTACGAGGGCATGCTGCAGAACCTCCTGCGCAGCGTGTGGCCCGGTTACCCCGGCCCGATCTCGCCCGCGGCGATCGAGGTGCAGGCGCAGTACATGCTCTGCGACATGGCCGGGCGCGTCGTGTCGGCGGGGCTCTCGATCGAGGCCGCGCTGAAGGAAACCCACGGCCGGATCGAGGAAGTCTACAAGATCAGAGGAGGCAAGTAGCGCCGAGCGCGTCACCCATGGCCACCGTCGCCCAGATCCCCGTCGACCAAGCGCGCTCGGCCCGGCCGCGTGCCCGGCTCAGGCGCCGACTCGGCGCCGACTGGCATCTCGGGTATCTGTTCGTGCTGCCGATGGTGGTCATGGTCATCGCGCTCGTCGCCTACCCGTTCGTCTACGCGGCCTATCTGAGCCTCACCCGGAAGTACGTCGGCGTCCCGCCCGTCTTCGTCGGCTTCGAGAACTACGTCCGCCTGGCCTACGACGGCTTCTTCCGTCGCGCAGTCTGGAACTCGTTCGTGTTCACGTTCGCGTCGGTCGGCTTCAAGCTGCTGCTCGGCATGGCGATGGCGCTCGTGCTCACCTCGAAGATCCGCTATCGCAACCTCTTCACCGGTTTGCTCCTGGTCCCGTGGGTCGCGCCAACGGTCGTGTCGGCACTGAACTTCCTCTGGATCTTCGACGCGAGCCTCGGCGTCCTGAACTATCTGCTGGTCAAGGTCTTCCGCATCCTCCCGCAGGGCGTGGGCTGGCTGAGCGAGCCCGGGACCGCGATGGCGTCCGTGATCTTCGTGAACATCTGGCGCGGCTTTCCGTTCTTCGGGATCTCGTTCCTGGCGGGGCTCAAGGCGATCCCGACCGAGCACTACGAAGCCGCGGCCGTCGACGGGGCCAACATCGTGCAGCGATTCCGCCACGTGACCCTGCCGGCGCTGCGCAACATCATCATCATCGTGATGCTGCTGTCGACGATCTGGACCTTCAACGACTTCGCGATCGTCTACATCCTGACCAAGGGCGGGCCGGGCGGCGCGACGCAGGTGCTGCCGGTCTTCACCTACGAGATGGCGTTCGGCGCCCAGCGTCTGGGCGAGGCGATCGCGGTCGCGCTCTACATGCTGCCGGCGCTGGCCGCGGTGATCATCGTGCTCTCGCGCTACATGCGGCGGAGCCACGCGAAGTGAGGCGGGAGGCGATCGAGCGAATCCAGGCGGCGGTCGCGTACACGGTCCTCGGGCTGCTGCTCCTGCTGGTGCTGTTTCCGTTCTACTGGATGACGGTCACGTCGTTCAAGACCGAGGACCAGATGCGTAGCCTGGTCTCGATGTTCTGGCCCTCGCCCTTCGTCATCGAAAACTACACGCAGCTCCTGACCAAGACGGACTTCGGGATCTGGTACCGCAACAGCGCGCTGGTCGCGATCTCGAGCACGCTCGTGGCGACCGCGATCGGCACGATCGGCGCCTACGCGCTGGCGCGGCTGCGCTTCCTGGGCCGCGCGTTCCTGTCGAGCGCGACCCTGATCACCTATCTGGTACCGCCGTCGATCCTGTTCATTCCGCTCTACGCCCAGATCCGTACGATGGGGCTGGCCGACAGCCTGGCCGGCCTGGTCGCGGCGTACCCGTCCTTCACGGTGCCGTTCGTGACGTGGCTTCTCATGGGCTACTTCGGCTCGATTCCCGAGGAGCTCGAGGAGGCGGCGATGATCGACGGCGCCACGCGCTTCGGCGCGTTCCGGCGCATCATCCTGCCGCTGGCCGCGCCCGGCGTGCTGGCCGCGGGGCTGTTCGCGTTCACGCAGGCGTGGAACGAGTTCCTGTACGCGCTGGTCTTCATCAGCGACGTCAAGCAGCGCACCTTGCCGGTCGGACTCTCCACGTTCATCACGGGCGACGTCTACGGTTGGGGCTATTTGATGGCGGGCGCCGTGTTGACGACCTTGCCGGTCATCGCGGTCTACACCTATTTGCAGCGCTACATGGTCGAGGGCCTGACCGCCGGGAGCGTCAAGGGATGAGGTGTCCGGGTTGCCACCAGGACAACCCCGACATCGCGCGGTTCTGTAGCGGCTGCGGCACCAAGCTCACGGCGGCGGCGCTCGCCGCCGCGCCGCAGGCCTACACGCCCGCCCATCTCGCCGCCAAGATCCTCGCCTCGCGCGCGTCCATGATCGGCGAGCGCAAGCAGGTCACGGTGCTCTTCGCCGATCTCAAGGGCTCGATGGAGCTTCTCGCCGATCGCGATCCCGAGGAAGCCCGCCGCCTGCTCGACGCCGTGCTCGAGCGCATGTTCGAAGCGGTCTATCGGTACGAGGGCTACGTGAATCAGGTGATGGGCGACGGGATCATGGCGCTGTTCGGCGCCCCGCTCGCCCACGAGGATCACGCGGTGCGCGCCTGCTACGCCGCTCTCAGGATGCAGGAGACCGTCGGGCGCTACGCCGAGCAGATCCAGAAGACGGAAGGAGTCTCGGTCAAGATCCGGGTCGGCCTGAACTCCGGCGAGGTCGTCGTGCGCTCGATCGGCAACGATGCCCACCCCGACTACTCCGCGGTGGGCCAGACGACTCACCTGGCCGCCCGCATGGAGCAGATGGCGGATCCGGGCACGATCCTGATCGCGCCCAGCACGCTCCGGCTCGCCGAAGGCGCGGTGCAGGTCACCGCGCTCGGCACCCGGCCGGTGCGAGGGCTCGACGCGCCGATCGAGGTCTCCGAGCTGGTCGGCGGCGCGCCCGCCCGGTCGAAGCTCAGGGCAGCCGACGTCCAGCAGCTCTCGCGCTTCATCGGCAGGATCGCGGAGCTCGAACGCCTGCACGCGCTGCTCGAGCTCGCGCGTGCCGGTCAGGGCCAGGTCGTGGCGGTGCGGTCCGAGGCGGGGGTCGGCAAGACGCGCCTGCTCCGCGAGTTCCTTCGCTCGGCGAAGACCCATACCGGGCGCATCCTCGAAGGGCGCTCGCACTCCTACGAGCGGGCGGCGTCCTATCGCCCGATCATCGAGCTCATGCGCGCGTACTTCGAGCTGGACGCGCTCGACCCGGCCTCCCGCGTCATCGAGAAGGTCGGCGCGACCGTTCGAGAGCTCGATCCGGAGCTCGGCGACGCGGTGGCGCCGCTGCTTTCGCTGCTCGACGTGCTGCCGTCGGACGACCCGTTTCGCTCGTTCGACGCCCGCGAGCGGCACGACCGGGTGGTCGATGCACTCACCCAGGTGCTCTTGAAGGAGACCGAGCGCCAGCCGCTGGTCATCGTGCTGGAAAACCTCCAGTGGGTCGACAACGAGACCCAGGCGTTCCTCGACAACCTGCTCGATCGCATTCCCGCCGCGCGCCTACTCCTGCTCGTCGACTACCGTTCAGAGTACGAGCACGACTGGGCCGGGCGTCCCGGCTACACGCAGATCGACCTCGACCCGCTCCCGGCGGCGGCGACCGACGAGCTCTTGCGTACGTTGCTCGGCGAGCATCGCTCGCTCCGACCGCTGCGCGATCTCCTGATCCAGCGGAGCAACGGCAATCCGTTCTTCCTCGAAGAGATCGTGCGCACGCTCCTCGAGACTCAGGCGCTCCTCGGCGAGCGCGGCGACTACCGGCTGGCCGGTGAGCTCAAGGCGCTGCAGGTGCCGGCCACCGTCCAAGCGGTGCTCGCGGCGCGGATCGACCGGCTCGCCAGCGAAGAGAAGCTCCTGCTCCAGTCGTCCGCCGTGGTCGGCTCGGACGTGCCCCAGGCCCTGCTCGAGGCGATCGTGGACGTGCCGGCCGAGAGTGTCGGGCGCGCGCTGACGAGCCTGCAGGCCGCCGGCTTCCTCTACGAGGCGAGCCTGTTCCCGGACGTCGTCTATCGGTTCAAGAGCGCGCTCACGCGCGACGTCGCCTACGCGAGCCTCTTGCGCGAGCAGCGGCGCGTGCTGCACGCGCGGATCGTGGGCGCCATCGAGCGGCTCTATCACGATCGCCGCACGAGCCACGTCGACCAGCTCGCGTTTCACGCCTCGCGCGGCGAGGTGTGGGACAAGGCGCTCGTCTACAACCGCCAGGTCGGCGCGCGCGCGGTGCTGCACGCGGCCAACGGCGAGGCGGTTTCCGCCTTCCAGGACGCGCTGACCGCGCTCAAGCGGCTGCCGGAGACCCGCGAGACGCGCGAGCAGGCGATCGACCTGCGCCTCGATCTTCGGCCCCCGCTCCTGCAGCTCGGCCGGCTCGACGAGGTGCTGGCGGTCTCGCGCGAGGCTGAGCGGCTGGCCGGTGAGCTCCGCGACGAGCCGCGCCTGGCCCGCGTCTACACCTATCTGATCAACTATCACTACCTCAAGGGCGAGACGAGCCAGGCGATCGAGTACGGCCAGCGGTGTCTCGACGTGGGTCGCGCGATCGGTGATCCGGCGCTCCAGGGTCTGGCCCGCCAGTACATGGGGCAGAGCTATCACGCGCAGGGCGACTACGCGCTGGCCGAGCGCACCTTGCGAGAGAACATCGAGGCGACCGCCGGCGATCAGGCGACGATCTCGTACGTGGCCTCGTGCGGCTGGCTCGCGTTCAGCCTCGCCGATCGCGGCGACTTCGACGCGGCCAACTCGTACCTGGCCGAAGCGCAGCGTGCCGCCGAGACGACCCAGCACGCGTACAGTCGTCTGATCGCCTGGACGTTGATCGGGCTCGTCTGGATCCGGCGCGGTCGGCTGGCCCGCGCGGTGTTGCCGCTCGAGCGCGGTCTGGAAGCGTGCCGGAAGAAGCACCTGACCGTGTGGCTGCCGATCCCGCTGTCCCTGCTGGGCCTCGCGTTCGTCCGCATGGGCCACGTGCACGAAGGCCTGCGCCTCCTCGAGGACGGCGTCGCGGTGAGCCGCGAGCTCGGGATTCGCGCGTATCTCGCCGCCTGGCTCGTCAACCTCGCGGAAGGCTATCTCGCCGACGGCCAGCCGCAGCGGGCCCTCGAGACGGCGACCGAAGCGCTCGACATGGCGCGCGCGCACGGCGAGCGCGGTCACGAAGCCGCGGCCGTGTACGTGCTCGGCCACATCGCCGCGCGCGGTGAGCCGCCCAAGCCGGAGGACGCGCGCGCGCACTACGAGACGGCGCTGGGCCTGGCCGAGACGCTCGGGCTCCGACCGCTCGCGGCCTCGTGCGTGCTGAGCCTCGGCGCGCTATCGGCGCGGCTCGGCGACGCCGGCGAGGCTACACGACGCCGGGCGGAGGCCCAGCGCATCTTCGACCAGCTCGACCTGCGCTCCGGCAAGGAGCAGGCCGAGAAGGAAGTGGCCGAGCTCGGCCATCTCTTCATCGTGGCGCGCTCGCAGCCCGACCTCTACGACTTCCTCGCTCAGGAGCTCTCCGGCGCCGAGCGGATCCGCGTGCTCTTCGATCGGCGGCGCGGCGAGCAGCGCCAGGTATTCCAGGAGCTCACGGAAGAGCGCCGCCGCGCTGAACGTCGGCGGGAGCAGCTCGACCAGGACCTCCGCGACTGGGGCTTCGGGGTGGCCCCGCGACGGCTCGGATGACCGATCACTTCCTCGTGGAGCGCGACGGCCCCACCGCGCTCCTGACGTTCAATCGCCCCGACGCCCGCAACTCGATGACGTTCGAGATGTACGAGGCGCTCCACGACGCGTGTGCCGCGCTCGACGCCGATCCCTCGGTGCGCGTGCTCGTGCTGCGCGGCGCGGGCGATCGGGCGTTCGCGAGCGGGACCGACATCCGACAGTTCCTCGACTTCGCGACGCGCGAGGACGCGCTCGGCTACGAGGCTCGACTGAGCCGCGTCCTCTCGCGGCTGGCCGGGATGAGCAAGCCGACGATCGCGATGCTACAGGGTGACGCGATCGGGGGCGGGCTCTTCATCGCGCTGGCGTGCGACTTGCGCCTGGCGGCCCCGCACGCTCGCTTCGGCGTGCCGGTGGCTCGCACGCTCGGCAATTTTCTGGCGCCGGTGAGCCTCTCCTTGCTGGTGGCCGCGCTCGGGCCCGGGCGGGCCCGCGAGCTCGTGCTCACGGCGCGCCTGCTGGATGCCGAGGAGGCCAAGGCGAGCGGCGTGATCGACCGGATCCATCCGGCGCCGGAGCTCGAAGCCCGAGTGCGGGAGCTGGCGGCGAGCCTCGCCGAGATGGCGCCGCTCACGATCGCCGCGACGAAGGAAGCCACGCGCCGGATGCTGGCGGCGATCACGCCGACGGACCTCGACGACCTGATCGTGTCCTGCTACATGAGCCGCGACTTCCACGAGGGAGTCCGCGCGTTCCTCGAGAAGCGAAAGCCCGACTGGCAGGGGCGCTGACGATTTAGCGGGTCTGTCTGGACGGGTCTACGGCGAGATTCAAGACTGCCGAACGGAGGGCCGGCTGGTTGGCGGTGACTCCACGCCGTCGCGTCGCCCGCGCTAGCGCGTGGGCTCGGTCGATCAGCGTCGACTCAGCGCGCCGAACCAGCACTTAGTTGTTGCTCGTCATGTTCAGGATGCGGCCCTCGAGCTGATGCAGGAGCGGAACGTACTCGTCGCTGCCGCAAGAGGGGCAGGTCGGGTCGCCCAGCTCGAAGCACTCCTCGCACGCCACGCATACGGCGAGGCTGCGGAGCGAGATCGGGACTCTCGACAGCGTCCGAACCATCGTGCTGATCATCGCCTTTGTCCTCCTGCCGGGTAGTAATGCAGAGCCGATACCAGGCCGGAGCAGCGCCGTAAGTAGCAGTATTATTGGACATTTTTTGAATTTCCGGCCGCGCCGAAGCCACGCATGGACCGATTCTTACCGCCCCGGAATCACCGGATCTGATCAGCCACGTTCCACTTACTTGACCGGTACGGTGGCGCGCCGCGTCGGACGGGTCTACAGTGCGGCGGATGACCGGTCCCTTCGAACAACGATGGGCCCAGATCGCAGGGATCGCGCTCATCGCGACCACCTCGTTCTTCGTGCTGCGGCCATTTCTTACCCCGATCGCCTGGGCGGCGATCCTCGCCTACGCCAGCTGGCCGCTGCACATCAGGATGGATCGCCTTCTGGGCGGGCGGACCGGCCTGAGCGCGCTCGCGATGACCCTCCTGATGGTCCTCGTCGTCGTGGTGCCCGCCGTGCTGGTCTCCGCGGCGCTCCTCCTGGAGCTCCAGAGCGCCGCCGAGGCGCTCAAGGCCTGGCTGCCGAGCGGCCCTGCGTCGCTGGCGAAGACCTTGAGGGAGGTGCCCCTGGTCGGCTCTCGGTTCGCCGAGCTGATCGAGAGCCTCGCGGCCGATCCGGCGCAGATGCAGGAGTGGGTGCTCGCGCGCACCGGCCTCGTCGTCGGCCTGGTGGCGAGCACCGCCGGTGACCTCGGCCGTCTGGCGCTCGACGCGATTCTCACCTTGCTGACCCTGTTCTACTTTTTCCGGCACGGCGGAGAGCTCGTGCCGCTGCTTCACGGCGCCGCCAGGCGGCTGGCCGGCGGAGGCGTGGACACCGTGGTCCACACGCTAGGCGAGACCGTGCGTGCCGTCATGTACGGCACGCTCTCCACCGCGCTGACGCAGGCGCTCTTGCTGACCCTCGGCGTGTGGATCGTGGGATTCGGCTCGCCGATTTTGCTGGGCGCGATGACCGGGCTTTTGGCGCTCACGCCGATCGGGCCGCCGCTGGTCTATATCCCGGCCGCCGCGTGGCTCCTCGTGCAGGGGCGGATCCTCGCCGGGCTCGCGCTCCTGGGATGGGGCATCTTCGTCGTGAGCATGGCCGACAACATCATCAAGTCCTGGTTTCTGAGCGGCGGCGCACGCATCCCGTTCCTCCTCGGCTTCTTCGGTGTGCTCGGCGGCCTCCTGGCGTTCGGGCCGATCGGGCTCTTCGTCGGACCGGTCGCGATCGCGCTCCTCTTGACGCTCTGGCGGGAATGGACGCGCGCGCAGAACGGTCCCGGCGACACGTGCTAGAATTTCGTCGATGAGATCCCCGGTGAGCGCCCGGTGAGTCGCGGCGGGCACTACGGCTTCGAGCGCCGTCGCCGAGCCGACATTCAAAAAGCCAAGCAGGAAGCCAAGCGCCAGCGGAAGACCGAGCGCGCGGAGTCAGGCGCCTCCGGACCCGAGGTCGGCGAGGCGCAGGACACCGGCGCCCCTACCGGCGTGTGGGAGTGGTTCTCGCCCAGCCGCGGCCGCACCGTCACCTCCGCGCCGCAGACGCGACCCGATCCAGACCCGCCGGACGATTGGGTGCTGCTGACCGACGTCGAGCCCGACGCGAAGCCCGAGTAGGCTACTTCTTCGCGGCCTCCGAGGCCTGAAAGCCGACCTTGTTGTGCGTGCCGTCGCACATCGGCTTGTTGGTCGACGCGCCGCAGCGGCAGAGCGCGATTCGCTGCTGCCCTGCCGTGTTGATCTGGGCCCCGGTCGGGTCGATCAGCTCGCACTCACCTTCGATCAGATAGGGACCATTCGGCCGGGTCGTGATCTTGACGGCCATCGGGTGAATCTCCTTTTGTATGCGCGCCTCGTCCGGCGGGTACCCAGCCCCGCGACGGCCTGCAGCGCGCACCAGACGAGAGTTGAACGGCGCCCACAAGATACCACTAGGTCCACGGGCGCGCCGCCCGGCGCGGTACACTCGTGGACGTGAAGCAGCCCGGCGCGATCTTGCTCGTCGCCTGTTACGAGCTCGGCCATCAGCCGCTGGCGGTCGCCTGGCCCGCGGCGTTTCTCGAGCGCGAGGGCTATGCGCCCGCGGTGATGGACGTCTCGGTCGAGCCCTTCGACGCCGAGCGCGTGCGGCGGGCCAAGCTGGTCGCGATCTCCGTCCCCATGCACACCGCGCTGCGCCTGGGCGTCACGGTCGCGCGGCGCGTGCGAGCCGAGAATCCCGACTGCCACATCGCCTTTTACGGTCTCTACGCCACGCTCAACGCGAGCCACCTGCTCGGCGGCATCGCCGATTCCGTGATGAGCGGCGAGATCGAGGCGGCGCTTGTCGAGCTGGTCCGCCGCCTGGAGGACGGAAACCACCTGGCGCAGCAGGCGCCGCCCGCGCCGGTGCTCGCGAAGCTCAGGTTCCCCGCGCCGAGCCGAGCGAGCCTGCCCTCGCTCAAGAAGTATGCGCACCTCGAGCGCGACGGCGGGTTCGAGCTGGTCGGCTACGTCGAGGCCAGCCGCGGCTGCAAGCACATGTGCCGGCACTGTCCGATCCCGCCGGTCTACGGCGGGCGGTTCTTCGTGGTGCCGATCGACGTGCTGCTCGCCGACATTCGGCAGCAGGTGCAGGCGGGAGCGACCCACATCACGTTCGGGGATCCGGATTTTCTCAACGGCCCGGGGCACGCGATGGCGGTGGCGCGAGCGCTCCACGAGGAGTTTGGCGAGCTCACGTTCGACTTCACGGCGAAGATCGAGCACCTGCTGCGTCACCGCGATCGACTGCCCGAGCTGGCGCGGCTCGGCTGCGCCTTCGTCGTCTCGGCCGCGGAGTCGCTGAACGATGCGATCCTGGAGCACCTCGACAAGGGGCACACGCGCGCCGACATCGAGGCCGCGGTCCGGCTCACGCGGGACGCGGGCATCGCGCTCAGGCCTACCTGGGTGGCGTTCACGCCGTGGACCACTCTCGAGGACTATCGCGAGCTCCTGGATTTCGTCGAGGCGCATGGGCTCGTCGACTCCATCGATCCCGTGCAGTATTCGATCCGGCTGCTGGTTCCGCCCGGCTCGCTGCTGCTCGAGCGCGCGGCGCTTCGCCCGTTCCTGGGCGAGCTGATCGAGAACCAGTTCCATCACCGCTGGACCCACCCGGATTCGCGCATGGAAGCGCTGCACGCCGAGGTCGCCGCGGTCGTCGCCTCGGCCGCCGACCGGCGCGAAGACGCCGCCGTCACCTTCCAGCGTGTGCGCGAGCTCGCCGATCGCGTCGCTGGCGTGCCGCCGCGGCCGAGCACGACTCCGGCTGCTGATCGCAAGCGCGCGCCGCGACTCACCGAACCCTGGTTCTGCTGAGCGGAGCCCACGGAGGGCCAGTTGGCCCTGGGTGGAAACTCGGGTAAAGTAACGGTCTAGAGGTGCCGCATGAGCGAAGAACTCAAGACCCGCGTGCAGGAGCTGATCGACTCGATGATCAACCCCGCGGTCGCCGGCCACGGCGGCTTCGTGGAGCTCGTCGACGTGCAGGATAACCGGGTCTATCTCCTGATGGGCGGCGGCTGCCAGGGCTGTGGCGCCGCGGACATCACGCTGAAACAGGGCATCGAGCGGCTGATCAAGGAAGAGATCCCGGAAGTCGCCGAAGTTCTCGACGCCACCGACCACTCGGCCGGAAGCAACCCCTACTACACGCCCGGCAAAGCGTAGCTCTGCGCGTCGCCGTGAGGGGCTGACGCCGATGTCGTCGGCGAGCCGGCTACTGCTTCTCCTCCCCACGACGACCTACCGCACCGAAGCGTTCGTCGAGGCCGCCGGCAAGCTGGGCGTCGAGCTGGTCTGTGCCTCCGAGCGTCCGAGCACGTTCGAAGCGCTCTCCCCCGATTCACTGCTCACCCTCGACTTCGCCGACCTGCAGGCGAGTGCCGCGACCGTCGCCGACTTCGCGCGGCGCCTGCCGATCGACGCCGTCGTCCCGGTCGACGATCAGACCACCGTTGTCGCCGCCGTGATCAGCCAGCAGCTCGGGCTCAAGGCCAACTCGCTGCCGTCGGTCAGCACCGCCCGCGACAAGCACGCGATGCGGCGCTGCCTGGCCGAGGCGGGTGTCCCGGTCCCCCGCTTCAGGCTCGTGAACCTGGCGGATGATCCCGCCGTTTCAGCCCGTCAGGTCGAATATCCGTGTGTGCTCAAGCCGCTTTCGCTCTCGGCCAGCCGCGGCGTGATCCGCGCCAACGACGCGCAAGAATTGGTGGCGGCCTTTCATCGGATCGCGGCCATCCTGGAGGTGGTGGAGGGGCCGTTGCCCGACGAAGCCCGCCGTAGCCTCCTGGTCGAGGAGTTCATTCCCGGGGCCGAGGTCGCCCTCGAGGGATTGTTGATCGGCGGCGCGCTCCACGTGCTGGCGCTCTTCGACAAGCCGGATCCGCTCGACGGTCCGTTCTTCGAGGAGACGATCTACGTCACGCCGTCGCGATTGCCCCGAGCCGTGCAGGCGCGGATCGCCGCGGTCACCCGCGACGCCTGCTCGGCCCTCGGCCTGACCGAGGGACCGATCCACGCCGAGCTCCGCGTGAACGCGCACGGCCCATTCGTGCTGGAAGTCGCCGCGCGCTCGATCGGCGGGCTGTGCTCGCGCACTCTGACCTTCGGCACGGGCCTGAGCCTCGAGGAGCTCATCCTCTGCCACGCGCTCGGACGCCCCTTGCAGTCCCTCGAGCGCGAGCGGCGCGCGGCCGGTGTCATGATGATCCCGATCCCGCGCGCGGGCCGACTCGCGACGGTCCACGGCACGGACGACGCCGCGGCCATCGAGCACGTCGACGAGGTCACGATCACGATGCATCCCGGGCAAGAGGTGATTCCACTGCCCGAGGGCTGGCAATACCTCGGCTTCATCTTCGCCCGCGCCGACACGCCGGAGGCCGTCGAGGCGGCGCTGCGAGGCGCCCACGCACGATTGCGCTTCGACATTGAGTAAGCGCCAGAGTCCAAAGCCCGCGCGGCGGGCGCGACTCGCGCCGGATCCCCACGACCGAAACCTTCGACAGGCCGACGAGCGCGCCGAGCGTCTGACCGCGCTGAGCCGGCTCACGCGGCTGATGACGTCGGTGACCGACAGCGCCGCGGCGTTCCGCGGCATCGCCCAGGCCGCCACCTTGCTCCTGAAAGCGAAGATGGCATACGTCTGGGTCGACCAGGGCGCCGAGACCTTGCGCGAAGGCGGCAGCTACTGGGCCGGACCGGAGCACGAGGGCCGTTCCGTGCGCACCGTGCCCGTCCCGCGCGATCACAGCATCGCCGGCGCCGTCTTGACGTCGCGGCGGGCCGAGTACCTCGAGGACGTGCAGCGGGATCCGCGCTGGCAACAGCGCGCGCTCGCCGAGACGGGCGGCATCCACGCGTGCATCGCGCAGCCGCTGCTCCACCACGACCGCGGTGTGGGCGCGCTGATCGTGGGGTTCGGCCGTCGCGACGCTTTCACCGCGGAGGAGAAGAACCTGGCCGGCCTCCTCGCCGACCAGGCGGCGATCGCGATCGAGAACGCGCGGCTCTACGAAGAGGCCGGGCGTCGACAGCGCGAGGCCGAGCTCCTGGCGGACGTGATCCGAAGCATCAACGGCTCGCTCGATCTGTCGACGGTGCTCCGGCGGATCGCCGAGGGCGCGCGCGAGGTGTGCCACGCCGATATGGCGTTCATCGCGCTCCGCGATCCTGACAGCGACACGGTCGGCTTCCGGCAGTGGCCCGGCGCGCGCTACGACGACTATCGATCCTTCCGCGTCGCGGCGGGTCAGGGCGCCTGCGGTCTGGTCCTCTCGACCGGGCGCCCGTTCCGTACCGACAACTATCTCGAGGACACCCGGTTCGGCCCCGAGTTCCTGCCGGTGGCCCGCATCGAGGAGCTCCACGCCTACATGGCGGTCCCGATCACGATCGAAGACCGTGTGGAGGGCTTCTTCTCGGTCTCCAATCGGGACGACCGCCTGCTGACCGACCGTGATGAGCAGATCCTGCTCCGGCTCGCCGATCACGCCGCGGTCGCGATCCGCAACGCGTGGCTCTTCGCCGACAACGCGGCCCGTCGCCGCGAGGCCGAGGCGCTCACCGAGCTCGGCGGCGCGATCGCGTCGTCGCTCGAGCTCGACAAGATCCTCTCGCTGGTCGTCGACCGCGCGTGCGCGCTGCTCTCGACCCAGCGCTCCGCGGTGGCGCTCGTCAGCGCCGATCGGCCGAACACCGCGATGCTGTTCGTGGCGAGCCGCGGCATGAGCCGCGCGTTTCAAGCGATGCGCCCGCTGCACCCGCGCGACGGCACCACGCCGACCGCGATCGCCGAGCGTCGTCCCTGCTGGTCGGCCGACCTCTTGAACGATCCGGCGTTCGATCTGACACCGCAGACGCGCGCCGCCGTCGAGGCCGAGGGCTATCGCGCCGTGCTGTCCGTGCCGCTCCTCGTCGGTGACCGCGTGCTGGGCGCCCTGGTCACGTATCGCGACGACGTCGGGCCGTTTTCCGATCGCCAGGTGGAGCTGATGCAGGCGTTCGCCCACCAGGCGGCGCTGGCGCTCGAGAACTCGCGTCTCTACCAGGACAGCGAGCGGCGGCGGCGAGAGTCCGAAGTGTTCGCCGAGGTGGCGCAGGCGATCACGACCTCGCTCGACATCGACACGGTGCTGCGCCGGATCACCGACAGCGCCAAGGAGCTGGTCGGCAGCGATCTGGCGATGATCGGCTTCCGCGAGGGTGATACCGAGGCGGTGACCATCCGCCACCGCGTCGGCTCGCGCTACACCATGGACCGCGCCTTCTCGATCGAGCCGGGAAAGGGCTTCGGCGGCCAGGCGCTGGTGAGCGGCCGTCCGCTGCGGACCGACGACTACGCGAGCGATCCGAACTTCGGCAAGGAGTATCTGAGCGCCAGCAGGAAGGACGAGAGCGTCGAGAGCGTCAGCGCCATAGTGGTCCCGATCAAGAGCGAGGAGCGCGTGGTCGGCCTGCTCTACGTGGCGAACCGCTCGCGGCGCCCGTTCAGCGATCACGACGAGGCCACCCTGCTGCGCCTGGCCGACGAAGCCGCGGTCGCGATCCGCAACGCGCAGCTCTTCGCGAGCCAGCGCGAGAGCGAGCGGCGCTATCGCACCCTGGTCGAGAGCTCGATCCAGGGCCTGCACATCCAGCGGGACTGGATCACCCTCTTCGTGAATCCGGCCTTCGCGCGGATGCTCGGGTACGAGCATCCGAACGAGCTGGTCGGCGTCGACACGCGGCGCTGGATCGCGGCGGACGATCTGGCGCGGTTGGAGAGCGATCGCGGCGCGCGGCTGCGGGGCGAGCCCGTGTCCTCGCAGTACGAGCTCCAGGCCACGCGCCACGACGGCTCGCTGATCTGGGTCGACATCCAGGTGTCCGAGATCGTCTGGGAGGGCGAACCGGCCGTCCAGTCGACCGTGCTCGACATCTCCGAGCGCAAGCGCGCCGAGCAAGCCTTGCGGCAGAGCGAGGCGCAGCTTCGCCAGGTGCAGAAGATGGAAGCCGTCGGTCAGCTGGCGGGCGGCGTCGCCCACGACTTCAACAATCTGTTGACGGTCATCACCGGCCGGACCGAGCTCTTACTGCTCCGGCTGACCGCCGACGATCCGCACCGCCGCGACGTCGAGCTGGTCAGGAAGACGGCCGATCGCGCCGCGTCGCTGACCCAGCAGCTCCTCGCATTCAGCCGCAAGCAGATGCTGCAGCCGCGGGTGCTCGACCTCAACGGCGTCGTGGCCGGCATGGCGCAGATGCTGAGGCCGCTGATCGGCGAAACGATCGAGCTCGTGACGTCGCTCGATCCGGTGCTGGGCCGCGTCAAGGCCGACCCGGCGCAAATCGAGCAGATCGTCCTGAACCTCGCCGTCAATGCGCGGGACGCGATGCCGCAGGGTGGCCGGCTGACGATCGAGACCGGCAACGTCGAGCTCGACCGCGCGTTCGTCGACGCTCATCCCGGATCCACCGCCGGCCCCCACGCGATGCTGAGCGTGCGCGACACCGGAACCGGAATGAGCCCTGAGGTTCAGGCGCACGTCTTCGAGCCGTTCTTCACGACGAAGGGCGTCGGCAAGGGCACAGGGCTCGGCCTGGCAACCGTGTACGGCATCGTCAAGCAGCACGGCGGCTACATCCGCATCGAGAGCGCCGCCGGCGCCGGCACGACCGTCAGGATCTATCTCGCGCGCATCCCGGCCGTGGTCGATACGACCGCCGCCACCGCGGCGGCCGACGAGCCCGTGATCGCCGGGTCGGGGACCGTGCTGGTCGTCGAGGACGAGGGCGAGCTGCGCGATCTGGCCACCGAGGTGCTCGGCCTCGCCGGCTATTCCGTCCTGTCGGCCGGCAGCCCGAGCCAGGCGATGGAGATCGCGCGGCAGCACGCCGGTCCCATCCACTTGCTCCTGACCGACGTCGTGATGCCGGAGATGAGCGGGCGCGATCTCGCCGATCGTCTGATCCAGACTCGTCCGGACCTGAAGATCCTCTACATGTCCGGCTACACCGACGACGCGATCGTCCACCACGGCGTACTCGATCCGGGCACCGTCCTACTACAAAAGCCGTTCACGCCCGATGGACTCACGCGAATGGTCGGTGACGTCCTCGCGGGAGGCTGACGGGAGGCGGACAAGGGTCCAGATGGGCCCTTATCCGCCTCCCGACCGGAGCTGCGCCTGGAGGCTCCACAAAAGCGTCGTCGCGAGGTCGCGGAGATCGACTTCGGCGGCCATCGGCAAGCCGTGCGTGACGAGATAGAGCACGACCGCATACTTCACGAGGCGCTGCACGGCGACCAGCATGACCCCACCCTCCCTCGGCTGATTCCCGAGTGGTGGGACGGCGGTGCGGCGAAGAGCGTTTACGCCGCTAGGGCCGCGGCTTGAGCTCGATCACGTGGCCGTCGGGATCCCGCAGGTAGAGCGAGGGCCCATCGCCCCACGCGCCGAAGCGCTGGACCACGTCGCCCTCGAGCGCGACGGCCTTGTCACGCAGCGCCTGCGCGACCGCCTTGAGATCGTCGCACTGGATCGACAGACAGAAGTGATCCGGCCCGACCGGCCCCGCCTCGGTCGCGGGCAACAGGTCGATCAGCGCCTCACCGAACCGCAGATGGATCAGCGAGATCCGCTCGTTGAACTTGGCGAGCGTGCAGCCCAGCACATCCTCGTAGAAACGTTGCGACCGCGCCTGGTCGCGCACCCGCAGGACGACGTGATCGAGGCCGAGAGGCTTGAACATCGCCACCTCCGTGGTTTCAGCGGACACAGACTATCACGCGCGGCTCATTCCTGGCGGAGCACCGACAAGGGCGTGCGGCCCAGCAAGCGGACAGTCGCGAGCAGCCCGACCGCGAGCGAGACCACGGTCGTGGCGACGACGCCCAGCACCAGGGTCTCGGGCTCCAGGGTCCACGGCGTGTCGAGCACGAAGCGCTGGATGATCCACGCCAGCACCGCCGCCAGCAATGTCCCGCCCAGACCCGCCGCCGCGCCCAGACACGCGTACTCGACAGCGAAGGCGCGCGCGATCGCCCAGCGCGTGGCCCCGAGCGTCTTGAGGATGACCGACTCGTAGAGCCGCTGGTAGCGCGTCGCCGCCAAGGCGCCCGCCATCACCACCAGGCCCGCCGCGATGCTGAAGAACGCCATGAATCGCACGGCAAACGCGATCTGGGCGAGGACCTCGGACACGCGCGCGAGCACGCCGCGCAGCGGGATCGCGGTGACGTTGGGGAAGGCGGCCACCACGCGATCTTGCAATCGCGTCTCGAGCTCGGCCGGCACGCGGGCGGTCGCCAGATAGATCGTCGGCGCGTCGTCGAGGGCGCCGGGCGAGAGGATCATGAAGAAGTTGGCGGTGAGGCTCTGCCAGTCGACGCGGCGCAGGTTCATCACCTCGACCTCGATCGGAACGCCCTGCACGTCCAAGGTGAGCGTGTCGCCCACCCGCACGCCGAAGTACGCCGCGGCCTCGTCCTCCAGCGACACCCGCGGCCGCGCGGCGGCTTCCGCCGCGGTCCACCACCGCCCGCGCGTGATCACGTTCGCGGCCGGCGCCTCGGCCGCCCAGGTCAGCATGTACTCGCGGGTGAGATACCAGATCTTGTCCGGCGTCTTCTTCTTGCGCGCCTCGATGAGCTCGCGCGTCACGGGCTGGCCCGCGATCGCGGCCAGGCGGGCGCGCACGATCGGCGTCATGGCCGGCGCGACGCCGCCGCTCACGTCGCCGACCAGACGGCTGAACGGCTCGCGCTGATCCGGCTGAACGTCGATGAAAAAGAAGGCGGGCGCGTCGAGCTTCTGCTCGTAGGCGAGCTGCCGCCCGAGATTCGCTTCGAGCAGCGCGATGGCGACCAGCAGCATGACGCCGAGCCCGAGCGCCACGACGACCCTCGCGGCGTGGCCGCCGGGTCGATCGAGTCCGGCGAACCCCTGGCGCCACGCGAGGCCGCGGGCGCGCGGTACCCACCTCGGGAGCTTCGTCACCGCGCGCGAGAGCCCGAACAGGAGTGCCAGCGCCGCGAGCGCGGCGCCGGCGAAGATCCCGCCCAGACGCAGCGATCCGGCCTGCCAGATCGCGAGCGCCGTCAGACCGGCCACGATCGGCACCGCGGCCGCCCACGGCCGGCGCGCGCGCCAGGCGCTCGCGTCGACGTCCCGCCGCAGGATCAGCGACGGGGGCACGGCGCGGACCGCGAGGAGCGGCCACAGCGCGCAGAGCAAGGCGGCCAGCAGACCCAGCACGACCCCGCGCACCGGCGTGCCGACGTCCCAGCGGGCCTCGAGCGCGAACGGTGCGAACGGCGCCAGCGCCCGCACGAACAGGGGCTGCGCGCCAGCGCCGACCGCGGCGCCGACGACGCTCGCGAGGAACGCGAGGGTGAGCGTCTGGATCAGGTACGTGGCGAGCAGCACACGGGAGCCGGCGCCCAGACACTTGAGGATCGCGATCGTCGCCAGCTGACGCCTCAAGAACGTCGCGACCGTCGACGCGATGCCCACGCCGCCGACCAGCAAGCTTGCCAGGCCGACCAGCCCGAGATACGCGGCGAGCTGGGTGAAGAATCGCCGGAGACCCGGCTGCGACTCGTCGAACGCCGCGATCCTCACGGTCGGATCGCCGATCGCCCGCGCCAGATCGTCCACGGCCGCGCGAGCCGTCAGGTCGGCGGGCAGCCGCGCGAGCGTGCGATAGCGGACGCGGCTGCCGATCTGCACGAGACCGGTCCGCTCGAGCGCGGGCGCGGCGACGAGGACGCGCGGACCGAGGGTCACCAGCCCGACCGAGCGATCGGGCTCTCGCACCAGCACGCCGCTGACGACGAAGCGCGCCCGGCCGATCACGAGCGCGTCGCCGATACCGATCCCGAGTCTCTCGAGCAGGCGCGATTCGACGAGCGCGCCGCCGGCCTCGCCGCGATCGGCCAGAAGCCCGTCGAGCGGCTGGGCCGGCGAGGTCTCGACCCGCCCGTAGAGCGGATAGGCCGGCTCGACCGCCTTCAGCTCGACGAGCAAGGTCGCGCCGCGCGCCGGCGCCTGCGCCATCGCGACCATCTCGCGAATGGTGGTGATCTCGGCGCCGCGCCGAGCGAGCTCGCCGACGGCGGCGCTCGCGGCGGCGTCCAGCGGCTGGGCCGAGCGAAGCTCGAGGTCGCCGCCCGTCAAGGTGCGCGCTTCGCGCGTCAGGGTGCGATCGAGGTTCACGGCGAACATGCCGACCGACACGAGCGCGGCGACGCCCAGGGCCACGCAGCCGAAGAGCACCGTGAAGTGGCGCGCCGCCCCGCGCGTCTCACGCCACGCCATGCGAACGGCGAAGGCGAGGCTCACGACGCGCCGTTCAGAATGCGGCCGTCGTGCAGGCGCACGACCCGATCGGCCTTGCCGGCGAGCACCTCGTCGTGGGTCACCAGCACGAGCGTCGATCCGCGGCGGCGGTTGAGCGAGAGCAAGAGCTCGATGATCTGCACCCCGGTAGCCGAGTCGAGGTTTCCGGTCGGCTCGTCGGCCAGCAAGAGCCCGGGATCGAGCGCGACCGCGCGGGCGAGCGCGACGCGCTGCTGTTCGCCGCCCGAGAGCTGAACTGGATAGTGGTGCGCGCGGTCGCCGAGCCCGACGTCCTGCAGCAAGGCGCGCGCGCGTGGCAGCGCGTCGGTCGCGCCGACGATCTCGAGCGGCACCGCGACGTTCTCGGCGGCCGTCAGGGTCGGAATCAGATGATAGGACTGAAAGACGTAGCCGAGCGTGTCGCGGCGGAATCGTGCCAGCGCATCTTCGGCGAGCCGCGTGATCTCGACGCCCGCGACGGTGATCGAGCCGGCGCTCGGCCGGTCGAGCCCCGCGATGAGTCCGAGCAGGGTCGACTTCCCGCTGCCCGATGGCCCGGTGATCGCGCACACTTCGCCCGCGGCGATCTCGAGCGTGACGCCGTCGAGAATCGTGAGCGGGCGCCCGCCGCTCGGCAGGCGCATGACGACGTCGCGAACGCTGATCATCCTCGACCTCATACTACACTGGCCGTGTGCGACGATTCGGCGTCGTCGGGCTCGCGATGGTGTGCGCCGCGCTGCTCGGGCTCGCGGCGGGCGAGGCGCGTGCGGAGGGCGTGGTGGTCGTGCTCGGCGACAGCCTCACCGCGGGGCTGGGCGTCGCCGCCGACGAGGCGTTTCCCGCGCGGCTGCAAGCGCGCCTGCGCGCCGACGGCTACGACTATCGCGTGGTCAACGCGGGCGTGAGCGGCGACACGACGGCCGGTGGTCTCCGGCGGGTCGACTGGGTCCTGCGCGCCAAGCCGGACGTCGTGGTCGTGGCCCTCGGCGCCAACGATGGCCTGCGGGGGCTGAGCCCGCAGGCGATGCGCGCCAACCTCGAGGCGATCGTCGGGCGCCTGCAGGCCGCAGGCGCCCGCGTGCTGCTGGCCGGGATGCGTCTGCCGCCGAACTACGGCGCCGACTACACGAAGGAGTTCGAGGCGGTGTTTCCGGAAGTCGCGCGGCGCGCCAAGGTCTCATTGATGCCGTTCCTCCTCGATGGCATCGCGGCGGATCAGCGACTCAACCAGCCCGACGGCATCCATCCGACCGCCGCCGGCCAGCAGCTCATCGCCGATCGCCTCTGGCCCTACCTGCGCCCTCTGCTGCGGCCCGCGAAATAACCAGCCCGGCTGCTTCGTCTCATCTGGCGATCGCGAGCTCGCGATCGAGGAGCACCCGAACGGCCGGTGCTGCCGCAACACCGGGGCCGATAGCCCCGGATAGAGGTTCCGGCCGTGCCTCAGCCGCCGCCTGTGCCATGAAGGACGCGCGGCTTGTCCGATATGGGGCGCGCCCGGCATTTGTGGTCGCGCGCCGGGCGCGCCCCAATTTGTAGACACTGCGCCGCTCGCGGCGTTATTTCCGCCTGATTCTCGTGGGCGTCTTCATAGGATGGTCGGGCCATGCGTCGCTTGCTCGCCGTCCTGCTCCTGGCCGCCCTCACCTCGGGATGCGCCCTGATCCCGCCGTCGCATCCGGACGGCGCCTACTACCCGTCGCCGCGCGATCCCGGAACGATGAAGATCTCACGGGCGCTCTATCGCGCGGCACAGGCCGCCGGCGACGATCCCGATCACTACTCGTTCGGGCTGATCCAGACGAGCGCGGTGACCTCGTTCGCGGGGGAAGGCGCCACGTTCTACTTTTCCGACGGGCTCGTACGGCTGCCCCAGCGCCACGTCGACGCGCTCGTCGCCCAGAAGGTCGCCCACGAAGTGCTGGGGCACACCGGCAAGCGGAAGACGCTCTCGATCGCGATTACCGCGGGCTTCGCGGTGATGGGCCTGTTCTGGCCGGGGGTCGGGCTCGCGGACTTCGTTATCAATCCTGTGGTGATCCGGGCCTACTCGCGCGAGCAAGAGCTCGAGGCCGATCAGCGCACGATCGAGATTCTGAGAGACATGGGCTACTCGGCTCCGCGCGGCGCCCTGGCCGGCGCCCTGCGCGCCGCCGCGGCCGCCAATCCGCCGGCCTCGCCGTTCGTCGAGCAGCGAATCCTGGCGCGCGAGCCCGATCTGGAAGACCGACTCGCCGCCCTCGAGCCAATCGAGCCCGCGGCGTTCGTCGCGGTGCGCAAGGCCGCCGCCCGGCGCTAGACCCGCGGCGCCGGTCGGCCGATCCCGCCGATCTCGGGTAGAATCGTCCACCTGTGAACGGGATCGTCGCGTACGGCGCCTACCTGCCCTACTTCCGCCTCGATCGCAAGGCGATCGGCGAGTCGCTCGGCGCGTCCGCGGGCTCGGGCACGCGCTCGGTTGCCTCGTACGACGAGGACAGCACCTCGATGGCGGTCGAGGCCGCACGTGCGGCGATGCGATCGGCCGCCGACGTCCGGCCGGGCGCCCTCTATTTCGCGACCGCCAGTCCGGCCTATCTCGACAAGACCAACGCGAGCGCGATCCACGCGGCGCTGGCGCTCGACGCGCAGGCCGCCGCGTTCGACATGCTGGGCTCGGTACGCTCGGGCGCCGGCGCCCTGTGGGCGGCAATCGACGCCGGCCGCCCGACGCTCGTGGCGATCGCCGACATCCGCACGGGCCTGCCCGGCGGCGGCGACGAGCGCGACGGCGGCGACGGCGCGGTGGCGTTCCTCCTTGGCGAGTCACGCTCAGCACTGGCCGAGCCGGTCGCGCGTGCCTCGGCCACGGCCGAGTTCCTCGAGCGCTGGCGGCTGCCCGGCGACGCGGTCTCCCGTCAGTGGGAGGAGCGCTTCGGCGAGCACGCGTACGTGCCGCTCGGCGAAGCCGCGGTGGCCGACGCGCTCCAGCAGGCCGGCGTCAGCGCCGCCGCGGTCTCGCGCTGGATCGTCACCGGACCGCACGCGCGCGCGAGCCGTCGGGTCGTCGCGGCGATCGGCGCCGCCAAGGGCGCCGTCGCCGACGATCTGGCCGCGAGCGTAGGCAACACCGGCACCGCGCACGCCGGGCTCATGCTCGCCGACGCGCTCGACCGCGCGAAGCCCGACGAGCTGATCGCGGTGGTCTCGCTGGCCGACGGCTGCGACGTCCTGATCGTGAGGACCACCACGGCGATCGCCTCGCGGCGGCCGGCGACACCAGTCGCCGCGCAGATCGCGGCAGGCGGCCGCCTCACGTATGCGACGTTCCTCACGTGGCGCGGCTTCCTGCCCCGCGAGCCGCCGCGGCGGCCGGATCCCGAGCGCCCGGCGGCGGCCCCATCGTTTCGCTCCGAGTCGTGGAAGTTCGCGTTCACCGGCAGCCGCTGCCAGGCCTGCGGCGCGCGGCACGCGCCGCCGCAGCGCGTGTGCGTGAAGTGCCACGCGGTGGACCGCATGACGCCCGAGCGGCTCGCCGACGTCCCGGCGACGATCGCGACGTTCACCGTCGACCGGCTCGCCTATTCGCTCTCGCCGCCCGTCGTCGCGGCGGTCATCGACTTCGAGGGGGGCGGGCGGTTCCAGTGTGAGCTGACCGACGTCGATCCGGCGTCCGTCAAGATCGGCGACCGCGTCGAGATGACGTTCCGCCGACTCTTCACCGCCGGCTCCGTCCACAACTACTTCTGGAAGGCCCGACCCCTCCGCGGCCGATAACCGGCGCAGGCGGCTAGGGCGGGCCGGAGGACGCGATCTCATGCCGCGCGACGGCGGCGCGCACGATCACGGCCGACAGATCCTCGCCGGGCCCTTCGCCTCGAAACGTCAGGAGCGCCTCTTCGGAATCCCACTCCTCGTAGACGTTGACGCGATCGGGCTCGAGCGGATCGGCCGCCACGACGAAGTCGCGGCAGCCGCGCGACCGCCGCGCCTGCGCGACCGCCTCGAGCGAGGCCGCGAGAAATTGCTCACGCGCGCCGGGGCGCACGTAGATCTTTCCGGAGACGATGATCATCGCTCGCCATCCTGGAGCCACGTCTTATCCAGATCCTAGAACCACGCCAGCAGGAGCCATCCGAGGAACAACGTCACCACGGTCACCGGAACGCCCACCTTGCAGTACTCGAAAAACCCGATCTCGACTCGCGCCGCCCGCGCCGCCTCGACGACGATCAGGTTCGCGACGCTTCCGAGGATCGTCAGGTTGCCCGCGAGCGTCGAGGCCATGGCCAGCACGAGCCACGACCGACGCGGATCGTCGAACGAGGCAATGAGCGGCTTGAACAGGAGCACCGCCGGCACGTTGGAGACCAGGTTCGACAGCACCGCGGTCACGACCGTGAGCATCGCCGGGCTGTGCAGATTCGCCGCCTGCGTCCAGCGCAGGAGGACGTCGATGAGCCCGGAGTGCTCGAGGCCCGCGGTCACCACGAAGAGTCCCGCGAACAGGACGAGCAGGCTCCAGTTGATCTCGCGGTAGACCTTCTCGGGATTGACCCGCCGCGTGAAGAGCGTCCACGCCGCGCCCGCGATCGCGACGATCGCGATCGGCACGCCGGCCAGGAACGCCACGAGCATGACCAGGGTGGCGTTGATCGTCTTGAACATGAGCGGATAGTGCACGGCCAGCCGCGTGTCGGGGGCGATCTCCAGGGGCGCGTTCGGCAGCCGGCGCCGGTACACGAGCGCGATGGTCGCGAACACGCAGGCGAGGCCGACGATGGCGATCGGCGCCTCGCGAGCGAGAAACGCCCGGTAGCTGATCCCCGAGAAGCTTCCGACGAGCATGTTCTGCGGGTTGCCCGTCAGAGTCGCCACGCTCCCCACGTTTGCCGCGGTGACGAGCGCGATCAGGTACGGCACCGGAGGCAGCGCGAGCTGGCGCGTGGCCTCGAGCACCACCGGCGCCAGGACCAAGCACACCACGTCGTTGACGAAGAACGCGGACAGCACGCCGGAGGCGACGACGACCGTTCCGAGCAGCATGCGCGGTGTGCGGGCCCGGCGCAGCGCCCAGGTCATCACGAGCCGGAAGAAGCCGGATAGGCGCAGGTACGCGGTGACGATCATCATCCCGAACAGCAGCACCAGGGTCGGCGCGTCGACCGAGGCCACCGCGTCGGTCCACGGCACGGCGCCCGAGGCCACCATGACGGCGGCGCCGATGATCGCGACGCCCGTCCGATCGATCCGGAAGCCGGGAACGCGGCCGAGCGCCAGCCCGACGTAGGACGCGACGAAGGCCGCGACCGCGATCATCCGGCTCCATTCGGTCGCGGCCATGGGCAAAGCATACCTGCGCGCCATCGAGCGCCCTGATAGAATTGGTGCCCGCGCACTGATCGAAGGCAACGGAGGAGGTCGGGCCATGGCGAGCAACGGAATCCGCGACCGGGTGGCGATCGTCGGCATGGGGTGCACGCCGTTCGGTGAGCACTGGGACAAGGGCGTCAACGACCTGCTGGTCGATTCCACGAAGGACGCGCTCGCCTCGGCGGGCGTCGCGCTCTCCGACATCGACGCGTTCTGGCTCGGCACGCTCTACTCCGGCCAGTCGGGTCTGACGCTCTCGCGTCCGCTCAAGATCGATTACAAGCCCGTGAGCCGGCTCGAGAACTATTGCGCCACCGGCTCCGAGGCATTTCGCAACGCGTGCTACGCGGTGGCCTCCGGTGCGTACGACATCGCGATGGCGGTCGGCGTCGAGAAGCTGAAGGACTCGGGCATCTCCGGTCTACCGGGTGCACCGGTCCCCGGCGACGGCACACGCGCCGGCCTCACGGCGCCGGCCACGTTCAGCCTGCTGGCCCCGGCCTACGGCAAGAAGTACGGCGTCGAGGACGCCGCGCTGAAGGACGTGATGACGCGCATCGCCTGGAAGAATCACAAGAACGGCGCCCTGAACCCGCGGGCGCAGTTCCGGAAAGAAGTGCCGAAGGAGACGATCGCCTGCTCGCCGCTGGTCGCGGGCCCGCTCGGCATCTTCGACTGCTCGGGCGTGAGCGACGGCTCCGCGGCCGCCATCATCGTCAGAGCGGAAGACGCGCACCGCTACACCGACAAGCCGCTCTACGTGAAGGCGCTGTCGTTCGTCGCCGGCCCCGCCGCCGGCCCGATGGATCCGGACTACGACTACACGACCTTCCCCGAGGTCGTCGCGTCGGCCGTCGACGCGTACGCCCAGGCCGGGATCAAGGACCCGCGGCAAGAGCTCGCGATGGCGGAGGTGCACGACTGCTTCACGCCGACCGAGCTCGTCCTGATGGAAGACCTCGGCTTCGCCACGCGCGGCACGGCGTGGAAGGAAGTGATGGCCGGCACGTTCGACCTCGACGGCGAGCTGGCCGTCAATCCGGATGGCGGCCTGAAGTCGTTCGGCCATCCGATCGGCGCCTCGGGGCTGCGCATGCTGTTCGAGGCGTGGCTGCAGCTGCGCGGCGAGGCCGGCAAGCGGCAGATCGCGTCCATCGCGCGCGGCCGCAAGCTGGCCCTCACCCACAATCTGGGCGGCGCGCCGGGCGAGTGCGTGTCGTTCGTCAGCGTGGTCGGGTCGGAGCCGGCCGCGTAGAGGGCGCGAGCGCGCGCAAGGCGTCGAGCTGGATCGCGCGGCGGTGATCCGGGTCCTGCTCGAGGGTCGAGAGGGCGAGGAACGCGGTGTCGACGCCCGCGTCCACATAGCGCTGCACGTGGGCTCCGATCTCGCCCATCGATCCTCGGATGATCAGATCGTTCATGACCCTCTCGGGCACCGCCGCCACCGCCGCTTTCCGGTCGCCGCTCTGCCAGGCGCTCCACATCGGCCCGAGCGCCTCGCCCCGTCCGAGCCACTCCTGGAATGCGCGGTAGACCGGAACGTTCAGGTATGCGGTGACGTGGCGGCGCACCGCGAGCTCCGATTGCGGGCTCGGCGGGTCGATGTTGATCAGGAGCCTCGCCGTGATCTCGAGCGCCGCCGGATCGCGGCCGGCCTTCTCGGCGGCCTCGCGGCACACCGCGACCGACTTCCCCACGTCCTCGGCCGAAAGCCAGTTGATGATGACGCCGTCGCCCACCTCGCCGGCAACGCGGAGCATCCCAGGCCGTAGCGCTGCGACGTAGATCGGAATCGGCCGCTCGGGCGGCCGGGTCAACCGAAAGCCGTCGACCGAGAAGGTCTCGCCGCGAAACACCACGCGCTCGCCCGTGAGGGCGCGCCGCAGGAACTGCGCGGTCTCGCGCACGCGCGTCGCCGGGCGGCTGAACACGCCGCCGTTCCACGACTCGACGATCGGCTGCGAGCCCGCGCCGATGCCGAGGCAAAAGCGCCCCGGCGCCACCTCGGCGATACCGGCGGCGCACATCGCCAGGGTCGCGGGCCCACGCGTGTAGACGTTGGCGATCGCGGTCCCCAGGCGCATCGAGGTCGCCGAGCCGACGACCGCGAGCGGCGCGAAGCAGTCGATGCCGTCGGCCTCGAGCGACCATGCGTCGAGATAGCCGAGGCGCTCGGCCTCACGCGCGATCTCGGCGTGTTCGGCGAGGGTGAAGCCGTCGAGCGGGACCGAGAGCGCGAGACGCTTCTGGGCCATCAGCTCGGTCGCGCCGGCGGCGGCTGCTTGATGTGAGCGATCGCGCAGTCCGGGCCGTGGATCTGCTCGGCCCGCGAGACCGCCTCCTCGACGCTTTCGGCGACCTCGAAACCCACGTGCCGTGGAATCGCGGGATCGCGCGGCGCGGCGACGATCACCCGCCCGACGTGGCTCAGACGCTTGAGCGGGTAGACCGCGAAGATCGCGTGGACGGGATGAAAGCCGAAGCCCGACCGGTAGGCCTCGATGTAGTCTGGCCGGCGCGCGTAGTCGTCGGCGTAGCGGCGCATGATGTCGTGTGGGTCTCGGGTCCCGCCGAGCACGCGCTCCCACACGTCCGGGTACGACGGATGCGCCACCCGATCCCAGCGATCGGGCACCGGCGTCGCCATGATCACCGTGCAGCCCGGCTTGCCGATCGCCTCGACGAGGCCGCCGAGATAACCGAGGCCCGACGAGATCAAGGTGAGGATCGGATTCACGTGCGAGAAGACCGCGTACGGGCTGTCGTCGGGAACGCCGTACACGATGACGTCGAAGCGCTCTCGCGCCTGCTCGCGCCGCGGCGGGAACATGCTCTCCATCGCCGTCACGGTCGCACGCCGCGCCTCGGCGACGGAGCCGGCGACGACCTGTGTGACCCGGAAGGGATCGGCCAGCAAGGTGTCGATCTTGAAGATGGGCCGACCGAGCCGGGCCTCGAGGTGGCCGCCCATCTCGTCGAGCACGGCGTGCATGCGGTTGCCGTGCACCGACATCGACATGCCGTCGGGCGTGTGCGTCACGCGGATCGAGTCGTACGTCGAGAGCCCGACACAGACGGACTTCCAGCCGCCGTTGAAGCCGCGCATGTGGCCGGCATTCACGTAGACGAGCAAGTCGGACTCGGTGACGAGCCGATTCACGACGACCGGGTAGCCGTGCTGCGGCGTCCGGCCGAGATCGACGAGGCTGTCGATATTCTCCGCGTCGTGGCAGCCCAGGCGCTCGCCGAACTCGGCTACGAGATCGGCGCCGATGATACGCGCGAGCTCGGCCGGACGTAGCTTGCGATGGAGGGCGTTGGCACAGACGAGGCTGACCTGGCCGCGCGCGACACCGGCCGCCGTCAGCTCGGCGAGCACCGCCTCGATCGCGATCCGGCGAATCGGGCCGTAGGACGGCACGGTCGCGTCATCGAACGCGATCGTGACGCGCGAGCGCGCCTTCACGAGCTGGCCGATCCGGGGAAGCCCGAGCGGCTCCGCGAGTGCGTGGCGAACCACCGACGGCAGGTCGTCGACGGCCGGCGGAGTGAGCGTCTCGGCGTTCGAGAAGGTGCGCGTGCGCTCCGGGAGCGTCGCGGTCAGGATGCTCTCGCCGTAGGGCAGGTCGACCCTCACGACGTCGGGGCCTTCAGGAGCGGATCGAGGCTCACGGACTGCCGTAGATCCGGCGGTACTCGTCCCAGGAGAGCACGACCTTCTTGACGTACAGGCGCGTCTCGTCGAACGGGATCTGCTCCACGAACGCTTCGATGTCGTCGCTGCGCCGTGAGCTCAGCCACTGGCGTACGCGCGTGGGACCGGCGTTGTAAGCCGCCAGCGCCAGCCGCGGATCGTTGAACTCGCGCATCAGCCCCGCGAGGAAGCGCGTGCCGAGCTCGATGTTGAACCCGGGGTCCTCGAGGTCGCCGCCGGGCGACATCAGGCGCGCGGTCGTGGGCATGAGCTGCATCAGCCCGCGCGCCCCGACCGGCGAGGTCGCTTTCGGGTAGTAGCTCGACTCCTCGCGGACGACCGCGGCGACCAGGTACGGGTCGATCCCGCGACGCTGCGCGGCGTCCCGCATCTCGTCCCGCCACGCGTACGGATAGAACATCTCCCAGAACGCGCGCGGCAGAGACGGATCGCCGGTCGCCGCGAGGGTCTGGAAGTGACGGCGCATGATCCTGAGCGCCATGTGATAACGCTCGGCCTCGATATACACGCTCGCCATTCCGTAGAGCCGAACGGGATCGCTCACCGCCCCCTGAACGGCCTCTTCCAGCTCGGAGGCGGCCTCTTCGATCAGGTTGATCCGCCTCAGCAGCACCACCCGGGCAAGGCTCGAATCGTCGGTCAGCGCCTCGCGCGGCTCCTGCGGGAGCGCGATCTGCCCCGAGACGCCGCCTTCCCGGGTGCGGCCGAGTCGTCCGGCGGCGAGCATCCCGTAGTAGCTGCGCGGCGCTTCGGCCAGGATCTGGTTGTAGAGATCGGTCGCGCTCGCGGTTCCCACCTGCTCGCGCGCGCGGCCGGTCCAGTAGAGCGCGGGCATCCGATAGGCGCCGGCGCTGCCGAGCTCGGCCAGGCGCGTCCAGCTCTTCTGGGCGCTCGTCACGTCGCGCTTCACCCAGGCCATCCAGCCCAGTCGCCAGAGCGACGCGGCCGCCGCCTCGCGGTTCGGAAACTGCGCGGCGACCGCGCGATAGGCCGTGATCGCATCGGCCTCGCGGTTGAGGTCCTCGAGCACGCGCGCCTTCAGGTAGAGCGTCTCCGCCTTCTCCGCCTCGGTGCCGGCGCCCCCGATCGAATCGAGCCCCGTGAGCGCGCGCGTGGGATCCTTGGCGCGCACGTACAACCGTGCCTGCTCGAGCTTGAGCCCCGGGCGCCGCTCGGCGGACGAGCGATCGACGACGAGCCCCAGGGTTCGCGCCGCCACGTCGTAGCGGCGGAGGTTGCGCGCGCTGTCGGCGACCACGCGCAGCGCGCGCGTGACGACCGCGCCCTCCTTGACCTCATCGACGATGCTCTGCGCCTCGCTCATCGCGACGTCGGGCACGTTGGTCTTGAGCAGGCGCTCCGCGCGTTCCACGCGCTGGACCGCTGTCAGCGGCGGCAGGCGGACCCCGGCGGCCTGCAGCACGGTGATCCGGTCGCTCGCGCCCTCGGCATAGCCGCTGGCCGGCACCAGCAGCCGCACGTCGCGATAGGTCAGCGCCGCGGCGTCGAGCTGGCCGAGCGCCTCGGCCGTCATCGCCAGCAGGTAGAGGGCGTCCGGCACCTCGGCCGCGCTCGGATACGAGTTGATCAGGCGAACCAGCACGGTCTGGGCGGAGGCGTCCTGATCGGTCCGCAAGTCGATGGTCGCCGCGAGCAGCAGCGCGCGCGGCGCGAGCCGGCTCTTCGGATAGCGCTCGACGACGCTCAGGGCGGCTTCGCGCGCCGCGGCCAGATCGTCGCCGCGCGAGAGCGCTTCGGCCCGCAGGTATCGCACGTGATCACCGATCACGCTGTCCCGCGCCGCGTCGGTCCCGAACTCGCGGATCAACGGCTCGACGTCACCCTGCTGGTAGGCTTCGACCGCGGCGGCCCACTTGCGCTCGGGCTCGTTCAGCGTGCCCGGCGCCTCGGATTCCGCGACGACGGCCACCGGAGACAAGAGCACGACGGCCACGAGGATCGCGCGCAGCAGTGCGGCGTCGCGGGTCGCGCGCCAGGTGAACGCGATGCGCTGGAGCGCGGTCAGATTGGAGAGCACCGCAAGGACCCAGAGCGCGGGCTCGAGCAGGTCGAACAACGCACCGGCGATCAGGCAGATCATCCGCTCCGGGCGTTCCATGATGCCCACGGTGCAGCGCACGCCGATCGACTCGGCCCGCGCCTTCGTATAGCTCACCATCATCGAGCCGATGAGCCCGGCCATCGCGACGATCGCGCCGCGCGTGAGGGGGACCTGGGCGTACAGCACGACGATCGCAAGCAGCACCACCAGGTCCGAGTAGCGATCGATGACCGAGTCGAGAAACGCCCCGAACGACGACACCTGGCCGGAGGCGCGGGCCAGCGAGCCGTCGAAGAAGTCGCAGAGCCCCGCCAGGATCAGCAGCAAGCCCCCCTTGCGGATGTGCCCCGCGCAGAAGGCCGTGGCGGCCAGCAGGCTCACGCCTAGGCCGAGAAGCGTCAGATGGTTCGGGCGGAGGTGGAAGCGGCGATACAGAGCGAGCCCGATCGGATCGATCCAGCTGCGCACGGGCTCTCGGTAGCGGCCGAGCATCGTCAGATGGGCTGGACGAGGGCCTGCTCGAGCGCCTCGCGGACTCGCGCGAGCGCGTCGGCGTCCTCGACCTTTCGGCCCTTGCCGTCGTGCACATAGAACGTATCGACCGCCTGATCGATCTCCGTCGCGATCCGTGCAGTCGCGATGTCCAGGCCGAGCCCGGCCAGCGTTTTCGTGACCAGATAAAGCAGACCGAGGCGGTCGGGGCACTTGACCTCGAGCACCGTGTAGTCGTCGGAGAGATGATTGTCGAGCGTGATCTTCACCGGGCCCTCGGCGCCGGCAGCGCGTCCGGCGGCGCGCCGCTTCTCGAGCAGCGCCGCGACCTGCGCTTCGCCCGTGATGACCTTGCGGAGCGCGTCGAGCGTACGGCCCCAATACGCCGGCGACGTGACCGCTTCACCGACGGGATCGTTGACCTGGAAGGTGTCGATCGCGATGCCGTCGCCGCGCGTGTTGATCTGGGCCGAGATGATGTTGACGCCCTGCGAGGCGAGCGTGCCGGCGATCAGCGAGAAGAGACCGGGCACGTCGCGGGTGACGACGACCAGGTCCGACGAGCCGAGCTCCGGGTGGTGGAAGAGCTCGGTCACCACCGAGCTCGTGTTCAGCGCCTGGAGCATCTGCAGGTGCTCGGCCATCCGCTGCACGCCCGTCGTGGCGAGGTATCGATCGGACATCATCGCCAGGTGCGCCTTCACCGCTTGTGCCGACAGCTCTTCGCCGACCGCGTGACCAAGCCGCTCGGCCAGGAGCGCACGGCTCTGTCGCACGACGCGCCCGCCGGTGAGCCGGGCGAGCGTGCGCTTGAAGAGCTCGTGCAGGATCGTCGCCTGCCACGGGGTGAGCACGCCGGGGCCGACCGCCCGCATGTCGGCCCACGTGAGCAGGTACAGCATCCGCAGACGCTGTGGATCGGCGACGGTCGCGGCGAAGTCGGCGATGGTCTTCGCGTCGTCGATGTCGCGCCGCTGCGCGATGTGCGACATCGTGAGGTGGTGCGCCACCAGGAACTCGACCAGCGCGCCCTCTTCGGAGGGAAGCCCGATGCGCGCGACCAGCTCCTGGATCAGCGGGATGCCCTTCGCGACGTGGCCGTGCCCGCGGGCCTTGCCGACGTCGTGCAGAAGCATGCCGAGCATCAGCAGCTCGGGCTTCTCGACCTCGCTCAGCACCTGCGCGGCGCCCTCGGACTCAGCGGACTGGCCGGGCGCGAGGGCCTCCAGATGCTCGACGGCGAGCAGCGAGTGCTGGTCGACCGAGAACTTGTGGTAGACGTCGTACTGCACCAGGCACGTCAGCGCGCCGAACTCAGGCAGGAATCGTCCCAGCAGTCCGAGCTCGTGCATCTCGCGGAACGTCTGCGCGACCCGGCCCCAGTTGCGGCAGACGTCGAGGAACAGATCGCGCACGGCCGCCGAGCGCTGGAACCCGCCGTCGGCCAGGTAGAGCGTGTCCTCGAGCGCGCGCTCGAGATCGAGCGACAGCTCGCAGCCCAGGCGATGGAGGTGCCAGAAGACCTTCATGAGCCGCGCCGGCTCGGCGCGGAGCGGGCCCGAGTCGCGATCGGCCAGGTGCAGCTGGCCGTCGAAGAACACGAGGCCGTCGGCCAGCGCCTGCTGCCGTTGCCGGCCGCCGGCCGAGCCGCGCCGCGACAGGGTCTCCTGGCAACGCGCGATGAGCCGGCGCGACACCCGGTGGATCGCGCGCGCGTGCAGGTAGTAATCGCGCATGAACCGCTCGACGCCGAGCGAGGTCTCGTCGTTCTCGTAGCCGAGGTTCTTGGCGATCCGCGGCTGCAGATCGCGCGAGAGCACGTCGTTCTTGTGGCCGGAGAAGAAGTGAAGCTCGTTGCGCACGCGCCAGAGGAAGGTCAGCGCCGCGTCGGTGGCCGCCTGCTCGCGCGGCGTGATGAGCCCCTTGTCGCTGAGCTCGCGCAGGGTGCGCGCGCCGAACTTGGCGGCGCCGAGCCACATCGCGGTGTGCACGTCGCGCAGGCCGCCCGCTGACTCCTTCACGTTGGGCTCGCCGATGTACGGCGAGGCGCCGTAGCGCCGGTAGCGCTGATCCCGCTCGGTCAGGGTGGTCTCGAGGAACTGCGCGAAGTCGCGCCGGTAGACGTTCTCGCGCAGGATCTTGCGGAACCGGCCGAACAGCCGCCGGTCGCCCGCCAGGAAGCGCGCCTCCTGCATCGAGGTCCGGCTAGGGAAGTCGGTGCGCGCCATCGCCACGCAGTCGTCGAGCGAGCGCAGGCTGTGCCCGATCTGAAGCCCGAGGTCCCACAGCGAGTACAGGAGCTCCTGCATCATCCGCTGCGCGTAGGGCGAGAGCTCACCGTCGTAGACCACCATCAGATCGATGTCGGACAGCGGGTGGAGCTCACCGCGGCCGTAGCCGCCGAGCGCCGTGACGACGAGCGGCGTGGGCGGCAGGTGCGCCCGATCGGCGTCTTCCGCGATGAGCCGGGTCAGCGAGACGATGACGGCGTCCATCAAGCGCGCGTGCGTGCGGACGGATTCCTGCCCCGACGCGCCCTCGGCGTGTCTCACCTTCAGGGAGTCGAACCCCTGAGCGAGCTCCTGACGGAAGAATTCGAGCCGAAGGCGGCGCCGGTCGTCGGCGCGCTCGGCCCTCGCTTCGGCACGCCTGGCCCGGCGGAACAGCTCGACGGACATGACAGACGAGCGTAGCAATGCGGCGGGAAGACTGTCAAATGCGACGCAGACTTACTAGAATGGCCGGGTGCGGAGACTCTGGCGCCCCGTCCTTGACGGCCTGATCCCCTACGACGCGGGCCTGTCCCTCGAGGCGCTCGCCCGAGAGCTGGGTCGGTCCGACCTCGTCAGGCTCTCGGCCAATGAAAACCCGCTCGGCCCCTCGCCGCGCGCGGTGGCGGCCGTCGAGCGCGAGGCTGCCAGGATCCATCTCTATCCCGACGGGGGCTCGAACGCCCTGCGCGAGGCCCTCGGGCGGGGCCTCGGCGTCGGCGCCAACCAGATCGTGGTCGGCAACGGCGCCGACGAGCTGATCGCGCTGATCGCAGCAGCGGCTTTCGAGCCGGGCGACGAGGTGCTCGTGCCGACGCCCTCGTTCGAGCCGTACGAGATCTCGGCGAAGCTCGCCGGGGCGCGCGTCGTGGAGAGCCCGCTGGCCGGGTACGAGACCGACCTCGACGACGTGCGGCGCCGGGTCACCGAGCGCACCAAGGCGGTGATGCTCTGCTCGCCGCACAACCCGGCCACGACCATCATCCGTCGTGACGCGCTGCTGGCGTTCCTCGACGCGCTCGGCGCCGATTCGCCGCTGGTGGTCCTCGACCAGGCTTACATCGACTTCTGTGACGACGCCGACCACATGGACGGCGTGCGGCTGCTCGAGCGCTATCCGCGTCTGATCGTGCTCAGGACGTTCTCGAAGATCGCGGGGCTCGCGGGGCTTCGAGTCGGCTACGCGGTGGCCAGCGCCGAGACGATCGACCGGTTCAATCGAGTCCGCGCCCCTTACAACGTCAACCGCCTGGGCCAGGTGGCCGCGCTGGCCGCGCTCGAGGACCACGCGCACACCGAGAAGACGCGGCGGCTGGTGCTGGAGGAGCGCGCCTACCTCAGTGCCGAGATCGCCAAGCGCGGCTACACGTTCCCGACCTCGCACGCGAACTTCCTGCTGGTTGCGGTCCCGGACGCGCCGGGCCTGCGCCGGCGGCTCATGCGCGAGGGGATCCTGGTCCGCGACGGCGCCGGCATCGGCTTCCCCGGTCACCTGCGGTTTTCGGTCGGGCTGCGCGAGACGAACGAAAAGCTGCTGTCGCTGCTCTAGCGGCCGAGCCGGCTCTCGAACTCGTCGAGCCAGGCGTTGACCGCGCGGATGTGGAAATCGATCAGCTCGTCGATCTCGGTCGGCACCGCGAGGTTACGGGCGCGACAGTACTCGCTCACGGTCGCGTCCACGTCGAAGAACGAGGTCGCGACGGTGCCCGCTTCCATCTCGTTCACCTCGGCCCGCCGCTCCGCGCGCCGCTCGCTCTCGTCGGGCTCGAGCCGCTCGAGCAGCGCCACCATGCGCTCGTAGAGCGCGCCATACCGGTCGCCCATCGCGAAGTACGGCGCGAGCCCCTGCGCCGCGAGATAGTCGGCGACGGTGCCCTTGTCGCCGTAGACGCCGGCGGTCTGGGGATGCGGCTCGAGGTGGCCGAAGCTCTCGTTGCCGTCGGGATCCGTCCACCGCGCAAGCGGATAGATTCGGCACGCGAGCGGTCGATCGGGATGCACGCTACAGCCGCGCTCGTCGAGGAAGACGCACGAGCGATCCTCGCGCGTCTGGAGCACGGTGCCGCCCGCCTCGGTATGGCGGGCGAAGAACTCGGTCGTCGTCAGACCCAGCCTGCGAGCGAGGCGCAGCGCCTCGTACGGCCCGACGCGGATCGCCTTGCCGTAGCAGCAGCGCTTGCACGCGTTGCAGACGTACGAGAAGCGGCTGCCTCGCTCGAGGCTGAAGTCGACCTTCGCCAGGAGATCACGATACGGAACTGCCGCGCTCCTGGCGAAGGATCAACCTAACTACTTGCCCTCGGCCTTGCCTTCGCCCTTGCCGCCGGCCTTGCCTTCGCCCTTAGCGCCGGCCTTGCCTTCGCCCTTACCGCCACCCTTGCCTTCGCCCTTACCAGCAGCCTTGCCTTCACCCTTGCCGCTGCCCTTCCCCTCAGCCTTGCCGTCGCCCTTGCCCTCGGTCTTGCCTTCCGTCTTGCCCTGGGCGATCGAGTCCGCAGGGCGGACGCCCATGGCGACGCCGAACGCGGCGATGGCTGCGGCGAGCTTGAGGGTGTCACGCCGGCTGATGCCGGCCTGCTCCGGGGACTTCTCGTTCCGATCCGTCATCGTTCCCCCTCCGTGGGCTGTGGTCGGTCGAACTACACTTCGCGCGTCGCACGATAGCATGAATACAGGGGATTCCGAAACAGCGAGCCGCGGTCGTGGCCTGGTCAGCGCTGCTGGCGGCGCAGGGCGGCGAGCTGCTTTTCGACCTCCTCGAGACGCCGAAGCAAGGTGTCGCGCTCGGTGGTGATCGCCGAGAGCTGGCGCTCGTTACGCGCAGACCGCTGATCCTGCTGGGCGATCCGGTTCTGGAGCTCGGTTTCCCGCTTGTAGAGCTCTTTGAGCTCGGCCTCGAGCCCGGCGACGCGCTGCTTGGACGGAAGGTAGCCGACGAACAACACGTAGACGACCAACAGCACGAGCCCGACGCTCGCGAGCACGAGGAACCAGGGAATTCGCGCGTTCGGCCGGTCGACCACGGCCTCGGATTCTAGCAAAATTGAGAATTTGCTATCATCCCGGATGTGGAGCTTCGCGCGTTCTTCGACCGAGCGATTCGGGCGAGCTTCCACGACCTGGCCCTTGGGAACGACCCGGCCTCGCCGTATCTCGCCGATCTGCTGACGCGCTTCGCGCGGACCGAGAACCTCTACCCGCGCGGGGCCACCCTTCCGCGGCTCGAGACGGTCGTCGACATGCTGATGGAAGCCGGCACGGCCTGGGACGGAACGTACTTTCAGCCCGAGCACGAGGTGACGGTCTCCCAGCACATCGGCGACTTCACCTTGTTCATGACCGGCATCTTCCGCGAGCGGGTCGAGAGCACCGCATCGGTCGGGTATTACGTCGGCCAGGGCAAGCGCGCCTATCACTTCGTGTCCGAGCACGGCCGCGCCACGTCGCGCGCCGAGGCGGCCGCCACGGCGCCCTTGTTCCGCCGGCTGGCCGACCGCTTCGAGGGCTACGCGGGCGCGCTCGACTACACCCGTCGGGTCTACTTCGTCGATCATCCGGCCCATCCGTTCTTCCAGCTGCGCTTCGGATGAGCGACCCGGCAAGCCTCGACCAGGGGTCGCTCCAGGGCCTGTCCGAAGAGGCTCTCGACCAGAAGCTTCGCGTGTTCGCCAACGAGCACGGCGCCCGCGCCCTGCCGGCCCTGAGCACGCTCGCCGACTCGGCCGCCGACCGCGTCGTGCGCCGAGCGGCGAAGCGAGCGCTCTACCGCCTCTCCCAGCGGGGCGTAGCCCCGGCGCCGGCGCCGCCGGTCGCGCCGGTCGTCCGGCGGGGCACGCCTCATGCCGTGCGCGCGTGGCTCTCAGGAATCGACGGCAGTGGTTCGCGGGCCGCCTGGGTGCTGTTCGAGGGCGCCTATGGAGGCGGCGCGCTTTGCTCGTTGATCATCAACGACGTCATCGGGATCACCGAGGTGGCCGGCGGCGACATCACCAAGCGCCGGCTTGAAGCGGAGCTGGCCTCCCTGCGCGCGGCGCAG
>Ga0207428_10000683_pt1 | contig 39662 bp, 41 predicted proteins | sample RhiMethybrSRZTD1_FD_187600 | JGI IMG/M metagenome (GOLD analysis project Ga0207428, IMG submission 187600) | Populus rhizosphere microbial communities from Tennessee, USA - Rhizosphere MetaG P. TD hybrid SRZTD1 (SPAdes) (version 3) | ecosystem: Host-associated > Plants > Roots > Rhizosphere >...
AAAAGGTCTGATGGTAGAACATATAATGGCCAGCTCTTCGGTTCCAGTACATTACGATTATGCGTTAGTACCAGTGAAGTATGATTATACCAAACTTGGAGAATCAGAACCAAAATCAAAAAACATTGATTTCCATAATGGAAAGTACCGAAGATTTTGGGATGGTGGTATATTGAGTAATACTCCCCTAAGAGAAGTCATTCAGGCGCACCAGGATTTGAAGGAAGGCAATATTCCGCCACCATCCTTGAAAGTGTATATTGTAGACGTTTGGCCTTCTGTGAAACATTATCCAATTGCATCAGACCATGATGGAGTAATAAATCGAAAGAACGACTTGATATATCAGGATAAAACATTTTATGAGGAAAAAGTAACTCATCTTATATCGGACTATAAGAGCTTGGTCGAAGAATTTCGCAAATTAGCAGAAAAAAATAATCTTCAAACTCAAATTAATGACATTCTTATTATGAGTGCCCCCAGAAGTAGAAAAAGAGATGGGTCGACTAGAAGCTATGGGGAATTAATCGAAACTGTATTTGATATCGATATAACAAGAATTGAAAGAACTCCTAACGAGAATGAAATCTCCTTTAAATGGTGTGATTACTCTGTACAAACTATTGACAATCTAATAAATCAAGGAATCAAAGATACCCTGAATGTGATGATTGAGGAATCCTTACAGAGAAATAATCAAGAGAAATCAATGGCAAAGAAGGAAATACGCGCATTTATAAATTCAGTAGAGGACGAGAAACAAATACAACAATTGGATAAACGATATGCGATATTACTAATTGATGAAGCTGATGCTATATTGTGATTTGCGAGGGATTTACATTGCAGATTCAATCATAAAACGCGAAAGTGGCGAAGGGACTCGAACCCCTATATCATGCTCTTGTAATCATTACCCTTTAAGAGTTGATAACATAAAATAGCTTTCCTCTTGAGAAAGAAATAGAGCGCTATGCATCTATAAGGCTTCTGCCAGAACAGGAGACTATAGCGCCGGGAGTGGGACTCGAACCCACGAGTTCTTGCGAACATCAGCTTGCGCATCGGTTTTGGTAATTTTGATCTCGAGGCTGACCCCTTTTAGGGAATCATATATCTTACCTAGCTTGGGTACCCCGGCAATGGATTTAGTATTGATAATCTTTATAATTCTATAAATATTGAGCCCTTGACTATTTATAAACATCAAAAATTATATAATCATCAATTTATCAATTTCATCCTATGCTGGCATCCACTGAAATAAAACCCCCATCTCCAAGTCAATTAAAAACACTAACTTTAACAGAACTGGTAATAATGAATAAATTGTCAGTCTCTATGAGAGAACAGATTAAGAAATATGTTCAAATTGATCCATTTACTACACGTGATCCATTGGAGGAAAAAGATGATTATGAATATTCTGTGATTCTAGACAAAAACAATACAAACAGGATAATCTCCATAGTTGCCATAAGCAAAGACACTAGCGTTCAATTGCCTTGGGATTCCATACTTGGAAATTACTTAGTACGGCTATCGATAGCAAAGGCAGAAGCTGCTTCATTAAAGTATGAATTAATGCCAAAAGATACTAACAATTTCTACCCTTTTAGACAATCTGCAAAAATAGTTGGATATATTACATTTGCATTTCAAATATGCGGTTTACATCAGTAACTCTCAGCATACAGAACATTGAATTACACATCAAGATAATTTAATGTACATTATTGAAATTTTATGTATTGGCAATGAGTTACTTTCTGGAATTACCTTAAACACGAATGCTCATTGGTTATCAAAAAAAATTACTAGAATTGGTGGATTCGTAAGAAAGGTCACTGTAATCAGAGATGACCTGGATGAAATCAATTTGGCATTAACAGATTCTCTTAAAAGAAAACCTAGTTGGATAATTGTTTGTGGGGGATTGGGTCCAACGTATGACGATAAAACATTACTAGGAATTGGTAAAGTACTGAAAAAAAATTTAGTTTTGAACAATATCGCATTAGATATGGTAAAAAAAAGTTATAATGACAGGCACCAGAAGGTGAAATTAAATGAAGCAAGATTAAAGATGGCGAAAATTCCAGTCGGATCGACTCCAATTCAGAATCCTGTAGGAAATGCCCCTGCCGTATTACTTTCTGTTAACAAAACACGGATAATATGCTTACCAGGCGTTCCAAATGAAATGAAGGCAATAGTCTTAAGAAGCATTTTACCCACAATTAAGGAGGAAATAGGCAATTTTACAATAGCCGAGATTAATTACTTTGTCCAAGGCATTAGTGAGGCTATGATTTCGTCAAGGTTGACAAAAATAGTTGCATCTGCACCAAATGACAAACTTTATCTAAAAACCCATCCACAGGGTTACGTCAATAATATCCCAATGATACGAATTCAAATTGTTTCAAAGGGGACCAAAAAAGATCAAGTTACCCGCCTGCTTGAAAAAGTTTCAAGTCAGCTCTCTACAACAATTCGAAAAAATAATGGAAAAATACTCAAAATAATATAATACGCCGGTCGTAAGTAAACTCATTAGATTTAGATTAAATAATAATCTAGCGTCATAACAATTTTAACTAATTTTTAGAAATTTACTTTAAATAGCAATACTATAATTAGTATTATAGCATAATAGGAGTGAACAATTATTGACAAACAAAAATATCACCCTTAATCCAGAAAGGATACTTTCTCAAACATTAGATGAATTGCGAATAACCGATAATAAAATAAAACAGAATACTTCGTCATTAATGAAAAATCTGGCTACTTCTGACAGCGACGAATTTTGGATAAATATTATGAAAGCAATAGTTGTGACATGCGACGAAAATAATTATATTTTTTCAAAAGCCGAACTCTGTGACTTTCTAACGATTGGAGCAAGAGGTTTGGATAGTAGAAAATACGAAACCAAAGTGAATTCTGAAAACCAGTTAATGAATAAGGTGGTCAGTGATGCTATCTTTAGTATATACAAAGATATAATGGAGAATTATGAAACTGTCGATGACGACCATAGAAACTATTATCCAAAAATTATTTTGAATGTTATTTCAATAATTAGAAGAGGTCATGATATTAGGGGAGAAAAGGTAAATCTCTTTGGATTGGAAAGATATTATCTGAAAAACAAGCACGATGCCATGAATAATAAATTAGATGTGTCTGGACCATCAGTAGCTATAGTTGCGGACCTGCAAAATACCATCATTATCGATGAGAAAAAATCAAATGATACTAACTCCCTGCAGACCTCGCCTACTATACTGAAGGAAAATACTCTAAGCAAGAAAGACCTTGTCAATAGCCTTAGTGTTATTACGGGTAGGAAAAAAAATGAACTGAATGAATTGCTTACAAAGATACCAGAACAAGACTACAAGAAAATAACTGATTTGTGTATAAATTATAGTAAATTACAAAAATATTCAAAACTTATCGGAACGGCAGAGTTTAGTCATCAAATTGAAAAAGAATTGGGAAGAAAATTAAATGAAAGACAGCTGCAACACGCAACAATTTCGATTAGAAAAGTAAAGACTTATGTGGAGAATGTGTTGGACGGTAAATTCATTCCACATGGTTCGCATGGGATAAATCATGTGAAACACAATTTAGAGTACGGATATCAGTTAATGGGACTAATTGAGTACAGAAGAAGAAAGTATTCTCAATCATACGATAAGAATTCTTAAATTTAGACTAGACAAATTTGGAACCAGAATTCCCAAATTATGAGGTTTGATCTTTCTGGGATATCTTGTGTTTTCTTGCCATAAGTAATAACAAGATCCCAAATAATATCAAAACTATCGCAAGACCCTGAGCTCCTCCTCTTGGGATCATGACAATGTAAAATAACGCGAATAAAAGACAACTTACACCCTGGAAAAAATACTTCAGTGCTTCATCTAGATTAAATTTCCTTCCTACAAAACCTATTGCAAAAAATGAAATTATAGGATAAATCGTGAGTAGGATATACGTGTCAATATCGATTCCATTGTGAGGCAAGAAGACTTACTATTCAAGAAAATAAATAAGAACAAATATCTATGTTTCCTTAACGTGAAATCTTGAATCATTTATTTCAATTGCAATTTTTCTTTCGATTAAAGATCTTGCATTTTCAAAGGGTAATATCGCAATATCCTCTTTAATGAATGGACCGTATTTTGCCATATCAACTCCCATGAACTGATCAGTAGACTCTAAAAATCTGATTATAATCATTTTGGATCTTATGATTCTTGATATTGTATCTAAATTGTTCACATTTCCGCCAATTAAAGACTGTATGATAAGTTCCCTTCTTTGTGTAACTTTTCTTTCTTCTTCAAAAATAAACTTCTCTTCATCAGTTAATTTTGAATAGTCATCGCTAGACAATAATGAAGGATATGACAGATGTTGACCGTTAGAACTTTCTAAGAGTTTTCGGATTCTTAATTCAAACAATGATTTTGTAGATAGTGTTAGTAATTTAATGAGTTCATGATGTACATCCAATTCCAAGTCTTCATATTTTTGGATCGAAAGGTCCCTGATTATTTGTGCAATTTTTCTATAAGTGTCAGGTGATATGGCTTGGATATTGGGAATCTGCGTTTCTTTTTTTAAAAGTTCCAGTATAAACTCCAAGCCGATCATATTTTCGGAATTATTCTTGTTGTTGCTATTATCATCTATACTTGGCAATAATTTCTACCCTTTTGGTAATTTGTATTTAAATACCAGTTAAGTAATTAACTTTTATATTAAAACGGGTTAGAATCTCTTAGTTTATCATACGGTCCTCTGATCCCGCTGTTCATAGTAATTGATTAGACATTCGTATAAGTTTTAAATAAGAACTTGGCACGTACCAAAACGCCTATCTTGAGATCATTGTTTAGGATTGGCGTTGGTTGGTGCTTTCTTTCACCGGATAAGGATTAGAAAAGTAAATTTAGTATATCCCAAACCATCAAATCCTATCGGCGTTATTAATTTATATTTTAATGTGCCGTGAGGGATTTCTAGGTTCTTTCCATATTTTTCGTCGTTTTATTTTCGTTACCGCATATTTCAAAATAACCATTTGATCCGTTAACCCATTCTTTTTCCAAACCCGTTTATAGACAACAAGCGATATCAGATACCACATTATGGAGTTGACAATTATGGTCACAACGAAGCCTAAGAAGTAAGACATTATTATTCCAGTTATTGTACCACCTATTAGAAACGGAACTTGCCGTTTAATAGCGGACATTACCTCATGATTCATACTATAATAACTAATACACAACATGTCTTAATAGGAAGATTTCAGATTAGTGCGATAATTTCTAACTTTCCTAGGTCCCGAATCTTATACGAATTACGTTACTTTGAGAAAGAATAGAAACGCGGTGATACCTACGTCAGAAAATAAAAGGGTCGTCACTTACGCGGACGCGGCGTTGTCTTTTGCCAACTTAGTGCATAGACTTAAATGTCTTTTTTCTTCGCTGAGAATAGATCTTACTTTCGTTCCGAACTTTTTATTTTTAACCTCTTTCGAAACCGAATTCAACACTTCATAATGCGTAACTTCAGCACCTTCTGCCAAACAAAGGAACTCTAGAGCCTCTTGAGTATCAGGTTCATCACCTAGATATGTTTTCATCATTTTTGAAGCCTTCTCTGCAGTCTCTTCGGCTTTCTCATCTATAGTTTCTTGATTAAAGCCGTCGCTCTCTACAAGATCTTTCACGATATCTTGCATTTCCTCTTCTTGCTGACTTGCTTCCTCTCTCATTTTCGATAACTTCTTCATGTGTTCTGGCTTCAGTAAGCCCCTTGTATCCAAATCCTTTACAGCCTTCTGTGCTGCTTTTTCCAATCCCAAAGCTTCACCTATTTTTTCTTGTATCATTTCTTGATCTGCCATACTAAAGTAATGCACATCATGTCTTAATACAAGGTAACAAGTTGCCGAATCAATCTGTAATATTAGACAATAAATTATGTAATTTGGACGGGATCTTCTACCAAGTATATAGATCAACAAAAAAATTGGGAAAGGAGTTTGTTGGGGTTACCAGAAATAGTAAATCTCCGAAAGTTTACACCACGTTTGAAGCGTTAAATAACTTGTTGTAGTGAGTTTATCATGACTGAAGAAGAAACCGCTTTTGATAAAGTAAAAAAGGGAGTTAAGGAAGTAGTTGGTGGCACTGCAGGAGTAGTCGAAGGCACTGCACAGGGAATTAAGGAGGCAGTTGAAGAAACTACAGAAGGAGTCGAAGAGGGAGTTGAAGAAACTACAGAAGGAGTCAAAGAAACCTCAAGAGACGCAACAGACACAGACAAGCTTACATCATCATACGAAGAGACGAAAAACAGAGAATATACCGAAGCAGGGGAAGAATTGGAGGATGCAGGAGACAAGGTTAAAGCCGGTGCAAAAGCAGTTGCAAACAAAGTTGAAGATCCTGACAAGGATTTAGATAGCGAGTACCAAAAAGAAAAGATAGAAGAAAAAATGGACTAGAGTTAGTCCAATCAATTTTTATGTAAAAGATTTGGATTTTGAGTTCTACTAAAGAAATTTGTTAAAGAACTTTGAATTTGGTTGACTAGTAAATATTCAAGTCCATCAAGTTAGATAATTCATTATTATCTTTTTGCGTATATGTATATCCATCTCACCGTGGCTGATGGGAGGACACTTGCGTCCTTTGCGGTTGGTTCCTTTCATACCTCCCACCAGATTTGAACCGATATAAGTTAATTTGAGTTGTACATCGTATTGCACGTACACGAGATCTGTCTTAGTTGTGGGCACAAAAAACATGATCATAGTTCGGATGGTTCCCGCTGTAGAAGACCTTATTGCCCTTGTTTAGGATTTAAAACAACTTTCTTACAGTATAGTTCGGGCTCATAAGTTCAAATTTTTATGATTTGTTCCAGTTTAGTATGACATCATTCATCTCGCAGGCGTGTTTTATAGCAGAAAATATGACTACCTTATACTGTCTTGATATTTTTTTCTCGACTAAATAATTAATAATAATATTAGAAATTTCTTGTTGCTCTAATCTATGGAAGGAATCAAGGTCCATCTGACAATGTTTTAGAAACTGAGTTAGAGAGTACTCATAAACCTGTCTTGTTTGCTCCGAATTGATAGAATTTACAAAGTTTGAATATTTTTCATCAAGCACTTGCATACTCATTTCACGAGAAGCGTATCTTAAAGTACTAATTATTTAATTAGTTATATCACTGGCTTAATACCAGTTTATTAAAATTTTAATCTAATAATTATCTAATAATATAAAAAGAATTCTCCAAAGTCTATACGTCAAACGATATCATATTATCTCAATTTAAAACTTAATTATGAGAATAATATAATCGGTTCTGATTGCCTTATAAAATAGTTAATGGAAAAATTGAATCATTAACGTACACTACTGACGATGTTCTTCTTAAAATCAAAGAGGATGAAATAAAATATGTTGATTTACAGTTCACCGGATTATTCGGAAGATTTCACCATACCACAATGGCGTCTAATATGCTGAGAGAGGACGATTTTAAGGACGGGCTTCCCAAACTTGACGGTTCATCAATAAAGGGCTTTACAGAAATTCACGAATCTGATTTGATCATACGACCTGATCCGTCTACATACGCATTAATCCCTTGGATACAAAAGTATCCAACAGCCAGACTCATATGCGATATTCTATCCGGTGGTGAGAAAAGAGACTCCTATCTTGCCGATCCACGTGGAATTGCAAAGAATGCTGAAAAATACGTTAAAGAGAACGGTTATGATATTTCATACTGGGGACCTGAGGTTGAATTCTTTGTTTTTGATAAACTCCAAGTAAATACATTAACCTCATTTCATAGTCAGAGCTATGAAATAACCTCTCGTGAAGCACCTTGGTCAACTGAAAATGTTGGCTACACTCTTCGTTTGAGGGAAGGATATCTGCCAAGCCCCCCTGGAGATACCCTAATGGACTATCGTCATGAATGTGTAGATGTTTTGAGTTCGAATTTCGGTATAATTTGTGACGCACATCATCATGAGGTAGCTACTGCAGGACAATGCGAAATTGATATTCGTTACGACACTCTGGTTAATACCGCAGATTCAGTTCAAAGTTACAAGTACATTGTCAAAAACATTGCACAGAAACATAATATGATAGCTACAATGATGCCAAAGCCAATCGCGTTGGATAACGGTTCTGGAATGCATGTCAATGTAAGTCTCTGGAATAAAGGAGAAAATCTATTTTATGACCCAAATGACAAATACGCCGAGCTATCTCAAACAGCGAGGTATTTTATTGGGGGAATACTGGACCACGCAAAGGCCCTGGCAGCGATCGTTGCACCCACTACAAATTCTTATAGAAGACTAATACCCGGATACGAAGCCCCTGTTTATATTGCTTGGAGTACTGGTAACAGATCTGCAATAATTAGAATTCCAGCCCATTATAAGGGAGAAAAATTTGCACATTTGAAAAGAATAGAATTTAGAGCTCCTGATCCATCATGTAATCCATATTTAGCTTTTTCTGCAATTGTTGCTGCTGGGCTTAATGGTATAAAGAAGAGAATTGAAACAAATGATGCCAAAATAGAGGATCATGTAGACGCTGATATATTCAAGATGACAGATGCTGAAAGAGAAAAACATAAAATTAAACAGTTACCGGCAAGTTTAAGAGAATCTATTGAGGAATTAAAATCTGACTCTGACTTCTTGAAACCAATATTTGGTAAACACGTCATTGAACGTATAGTTGACGATGCTGCAAAGCAACACATGGAACTTGCTGTTCGGCCTCACCCACATGAATTTACCATGTACGCTGATGTATAACAATCTTTTAACTTGCTAATTTTACCACCTGTAATAATAAAACAGGCTTCCAATTTAGGTATCATTTTGGAATTATAATTTTTTTATTCCTCACATCTTGAGTCAATTCAGAGAACTTTGTTTGAATATCTGCAGGAATCTTATTCTGAAATCCATGAAATGGAGCGATGTATACAATTCCATCCTCAGTAGTTGAATTCTTTGTCAATTCTATTCCGGGAGTAAAGATCATTCCCGTAAAGTTGTTTCCATATATCATCTTAAAAATAGAATCGTATGCCTTTATCGGATCTAGGACAAAAGACGTCACTACGGTATCTGGAGCTAATTTATTCTGATCTGATACAGCTCCAAAGGCGTAGATACCTTTCTCCTTAGCTGCTTGAATTACACCTTGTCCAGACGTATCAGCTACATGCAATAGAAAGTCTGCGCCTTCTTTAATCTGAGAGAGTGCTGCTGACCTACCCTTAGACTCGTTATCCCAGTCGCCCAAGTAAGTTTCAAATACTCTGGTTGTAGAATTTACATGCAAGGCTCCCTGTTTGTAACCTTCGTAAATGTTCTTTAGATTGGGATATTTCTCATCTCCTCCAATAAAACCAATCGTATGGTTTTTTGAGAGCATACCTGCAAGCGCACCAAGAAGATAAGCTGCTTCCTGTTGTCTTGGGGAAATTGAAGCTACATTTTCAGATTTTACTTGCCCAGTGAATACAATAAATTTTATATCAGGATATTTTTGTGCTACTTTAATAACAGGATTTCCCCACTCATATCCCTGTGCTATGATAATATCATAATCTTTATCTGCATAGTCCTTGAGAGTCGTTTCTATATTAGGAATTGATACGTTATCTAGGAAACTTACTTCATATCCATACTTGGAAATTATTTCTTGACCCGCATTATAAGCAAACGCCCCCCAGCCAGCATCGCTAAAAAGACCATCGGTTAGGTAAGCTATCTTTAATGATTGATTTGCAGAACTAGGTGTTTGAGATGATTTGTTTTGTGCCTGCGCATATGCATTTTGAAAAGAGACAGAAGAGCACATTATTATTGCAATCCAAGTAGCCAAAACGGCAGCCAAGATGACTGACATCAATATTTTTCTATTGGACAATATTTGCATTGAATCTCTATGATGAATCCCTATCATTACGCTCAACACTATCTTGATCTGAAAGGGGTAAAGTAAAGATAAAAGTTGCGCCTAGGTGAGAACCTGCTTCGGCCCATATGCTCCCACCATGTGCTTCAACGATGCTTTTTGCAATAAATAGACCCAGGCCAGTTCCTCTATCGGATTTTGTTACAAATTTGAAAAATAATTTAGGAAATATTTCAGGATGTATTCCAATTCCAGTATCCTTTACGAGAACCTTAACTATATCTGATTCGAGTTGCGTTGTAACTGTAATCGATCCTTTTTTGGTAAATTTGCCAGCGTTATCAAGTAGATTTTGCATGACCTGATTTAATCTCAGCCTGTCACCTTTCACATAAATTGGTTTGTTTACACCTTCATAACTTACTATGAGATCCTTGTAGATAAACTGAATATTTCGTTTAAAATCTTCAATACTATTTACTATTAAATCGTACAAATCAATTCTTTCATCCATTAATTTTAAAGAATGGCTCTCAATTTTAGTAACGTCTAATATGTCTTCAGCAAGTCTTCCCAATTTTTCAGTATTTCTCTTTATGATGTCCATATACTGATTTCGCTTTTGTTGGCTCAAATTTGGAGATTGAAGAAGGTAAATAGCATTAAGAATAGGTTGTATTGGAGTTCGAAGCTCATGAGCTGCTATATTGATGAATTGATTTTGCGCCTCATCCTTAGTTTTAAGGGATTCATTCGCTGCCATCAGTTTGTAATTGGATTCGTTTAAATCTATAGTTCTTTTTTTGACCTCATCTTGCAATATACTGTACCATTTTCTTAAAAGGAAGACAAGAACAATTATTGCAGCTGTAGTTCCTGTGAGCAAGGAGAACATTTTTACCCCTTCGGAAAAAAGAACTGAATTTATCTTTAGATATATTCGATCTGTTGGTGTTACTATCTGAAGGAAATATACTGGTTTTGACTCCACTAGAATTGGGGCTTGAGTATTTAATCTCTCCCCCCTTCCATAATCATACATAGCATATCCAGTATTTCCCGTCAACAAATGATGGGTCAGATTGTTCAGAACCTCATTGTAATTGATAAACTGCTGGGTTTCATTTCCAAAAAAGTTCTTTCCGACAAGGTCGTTACTTGCTCCAACTGCCAAAAGGTTTCCCTTCGTATCAAACGCCACTAAAAATTGTGAATTTAAATCATTAACGTTTCCATAGTTTTTAAAAAACTGGATTGTAGGCAAACTAGCTACTACTGTTCCAATGTAATGACCATCATGTATACTAATTATCGGATAGGTTATCACTATTCTATATTTGCCATCTATTCCTGTAAAACCATTAGAATATACAGGCTGAAGACTTTCTCTGGTTTGTTTCATATATTCATTAGATGAAATATCAATATTCACAAACGTTTTCAAACCCTTTGATACCTTCTGATTAGTTATGACCCCTTCTTCATCCGTAATTAAAAGGCTATCAACTTTCGTGACAGAGTTAAGCTGTTCAAATTTTTCTTCAAGTATTTTCTTAACATTATCTCCCGATAACATTTCATTTTGCAAATTTGTGGAATCGGCCAACTGCTGAAGCATGGCAGCTACCAGCCGCAGATCAGAGCCAATATGTTGAGAAATTGAGCTAGTCGACTTTATCTGACGATCTAATTCCTGTTCGAATATACTTTCTCTTATACTCGTTTCATTGATTCTCTGAAAGAAAAAAAATAATCCATAGGAAGCGACGGCAATTATAATAACAGATATGACACCGATATACATCAGTTTACCAGAAATTAGTGTCATTCGATATAGTGTTGTTGTCTTGTCGTGGTATTTAATTTAATTTATTGTATTTCAATTCATGAATGCGAATTTGCTAAGACTCTGATATTACCAAATCAAATTACCAAAATAATTTAGAAAGTATCGGTATGGAGGGGATGGGATTTGAACCCATGACCACCTGCGTGTAAGGCAGGTATCATAACCAGTCTAGACCACCCCTCCATAACTTGAATTCTGGTTAAACAAAGTATATTATTTAGGGGCTATTTGAATTAATCAAAACAAATTGTCAGAACAACTAACTTCATATGTTTCTAAATAAAGTATTTTTAATTCCCTCTTTGTATTCAAACTTTTATAAAACTGCAATACTAATTTACTAATTATGTCATTTGGAGTCGATACGCTTGGAGGTCTGAGCGAAAAGTTAAAACAATTAGTAAACGAGACTCAAGAACATTATGAATCGTTTATTGATGATACTCAACTTTACAAAAAAGGAAAAATTGGTGATAAAGAATTACTTAGCAAAATTGCAAAATTTATGATTTCCCTGTCTGCATTAAATTTTTTAGCCATTAGGGTCATATTGGAAATGAAATCTGCAACAGATAAGGGTTCCTCAATGAAAAGTCCCACTGGTGGAATTGCACAGCCAACCTCTGGTTCTGGATTTGGAGTGAATGCATTTGTTGACAGTGGTGGAAGCATTGGCAACAAATCAACGGATGCAGATCAATATGTTTTACCCGAACCTGAACAACTAAGCGAACCCAGACTCAGACCTGTTGATATAACAATTAAGCCTGAAGATAAAAGCCAAAATTCAAAAAAGAATTGTATCCACTGCAAATCTTCCATCCCCTTAGCTGCCAAGTTCTGTCCCAAGTGCGGCAATTCGCAATAATTAAAAACTCGATATTCTTGTAATTTATCATGGAGATTTTCAACGGGAGAGCTGCAACTGAAGAATATATGTCTACACATTCTCTAACTTTCTCAACTCCTGAAATGACACTAAAAAAATTTGCGCTTTGGTTGGGTGATCAAGTAAATATTCCTGGAAAGAATGACACTGTACCTCGATTGATGACGTACATTAATGATGTAAATAATCAATCAAACAAGGACGATTTTCTTCCAGATACTGATGACTCTTTCAAGCCAAGTGGAGCCGTAACTGATATGTTCAAAGATTTCACAGAGGTTGCATCCGGTAACAACTGTCATAATTGTAACCACGCTCTAAAAATAGGATCAAAATTCTGTCCTAAATGTGGCTCAAAACAATAAGTGCTTGATATGAATTGGCCCCTTTCTATTCTATATGTTGAAGCTATGCGTATACGACCATTCACAACTATATATGAGGGATTTAAGATTTTCTAGATGCTTTAAATTAAAGAGACAGAGTTTATAGAAACATTGCATAAAAATGTAGGAATTGAATCTAGAGTTTCCGGTTTTCTTTTCCTAGCTATTGCGATAGCAGTTCTGACTGGAACCGTTTTTAGCGAAATCTTGTCAATGTATAAAATTCCGATATATTATCAATTACTTTCATGGCTTTTGATATTTGCTTTGATTTTAGGAATTACTTTTATGAAAATGAAGGATATGTTTCACACTATAAGGAACAGAATGAAAAACAGTTTAAAATGGCCTCTGTGGGCTAAAACTATTAATGGTTTAAGTTGGGCAGGCCCTTTTTTGTTGATACCTGCATTTCATTCATTTTCACAGTATCTAATACTCTTAGGTATTGGTTTTGGTAACATCTCCACTTATCTATTAATTAAGTCATATAGCAAATACGATATTAAGGAACAATTTGTTGTTGGTATAATTGCAGTACTTATGATTCCAGTATTGTTTTCAGTTGACATGTTCAGTCATTCCAACCTAGTTCATCATCACATACTAGCACTTTCTAGAATATTCGTGGCAATATCGTATGGTGTCGGAGGTATCTATGCATTAATTGAAAGATGAAAAGATTGCAATATGTATTATGAGTGGTGGGCTGGATTCGCTTTGCGCTGCGGCTTACGTTAAAAGTTATAAGAAATATGCAATAAAGATTATCACATTTTCCTATGGTCAAAGAGCAAAACGCGAGATAGTACAATCGAAAAAGCTCGCCAAAGCCTTGAGTTCGGAAGAATACCGTATAGTAGATATTAATTTTATGAAGGATTTGTATGGTAACTCAAATGTTCTTACCAGCAATAAATTGTCAATTCCCTCCAAATTCGATGTTAGTATAGTAGTACCAATTAGAAATGCGATATTCATATCAATTGCTGCAGCATGGGCATTCAGTGTAAATTCCGATTTAATTGTATTTGGTGCACACGCTGATGATTATAATTATCCGGATTGCCGGCCGAAATTTATCAAATCAATATCAGAATCCTTGAATATTGGAGAGGAAGATAAAATCAGGAGTGGAATTAATAGAAAGATGTCTGTATGGTCACCGTCTTTAGAAGGAATGAGCAAACATGAACTGTTAAAAATAGGTCATGAGATCCTCGGAGATATCATTTTTGAATCATGGAGTTGTTATTCAAATGGGAAAAAAATACATAAAAAAATATTGCAATGCGGAGTATGCGAATCGTGTATAAATAGGAAGATGGCATTTACTAAAGCAGGTATAGAGGATAAAACAATTTATGCAAAGAACTGAAAATAAGATGAGAGTTAGGGTTAGTGAGATATTTACCAGCATTGAAGGGGAAGGGGTATTTGTCGGAACGAAGACTCTGTTTATCAGATTTTCGGGATGTCATTTAAAATGTAGATGGTGTGACACAAAATACGCATTACCATTAGACAGTGGCATTGACTATCAAATAGACGAAATTAAAGATCTCATTTTAAAACAACTTCAACCATTCACATACAAAGTAAATTTCACAGGAGGAGAACCATTACTGCAAGTTGATGCTGTAATACAACTTGCAGATTTCATAAAAAAACATACTGACCTAAAGACTTACGTAGAATCATCATGTTTTGATTCGGAGCTATTTAGTAAAATTTTACCCTATATCGATATATGCAAAGTTGAATTCAAAACTGAGGATTCTAATGTAGTTGAAGATGCTGCTGATTATGACAATTTGCTAGAAAATGAGCTTAAATGCCTGGAATTAGCCGTACGAAATAATAAGACTACTTACATTAAAATAGTAGTAACTAATTCTACAAATCTTGATAGTTTCAAGAATTTGGTAGACTACATTTCAAAGAAAATAAAACCTTCAGATATCATGGCATTTATTATACAACCCAGTCATGGCTTAGATCAGCCAACTGTCAATAAGCTATTGGACACTTATGATATTGCCCAACCAGTGTTTCCTGAGGTCAGGATTATACCACAGCTACATAAGGAAATAGGCGCTAGATAATCAAAGAGAGAACAATGAGAACGAAAAAGACTCCATTTAATAAAAGAAAGATTGAAAAACTCGTGAGGGAGCTGATAGTGCAACTCGGAGAAAATCCAGATCGTGAAGGGTTGATAGGAACTCCTCAAAGAATGGCAAATATGTTTGAAGAGATTTTTGCCGGTTATTGCATGAACTCTGAACTGGAAATTAGTTTTAGTGAAGAAACTGATTCAATTATTGCTAAAGACATTCGCTTTTATAGCATGTGCGAACATCACATGTTGCCTTTTTTTGGCAGAATACACATTGCTTACACTCCTTCTGGTAGGGTCTTTGGGATTTCGAAACTTGCACGCCTTGTTGAAAAATACTCAAAGAGATTGCAAATTCAAGAAAGACTCACAAAGGAGATTGCAGACGAGATAATGAATATGGGTGTAAAAGGAGTAACTGTCATTGCAGAAGGAGAACATCTTTGCATGAAGATGCGAGGAGTCAGAAACGACAGTACAATAATTACTGTTGCAAACCGTGGTCTGGTTGACCAAAATGACGCACGATCACATCTGCTAGCGCTAATATATGATTCTAAACCTAAAATACATACAGTCTAGCAAAAATTACAATAATCCTTATAAAAAAGGACTATTTCAATAGGTAGGAAGAATGACAAATACCATATTTAGACTCCAATCCCACAAGTTCAGTGCTGACAGTATCCAAACTACTCTTGTGTGTTCAAAATGTGATGAGGTCTTTTCAAAGGAATTTCCTTTGGACCTTGAAGGACAAACGATTGAGTTTAAATGTCCTGTATGTAATTCTGCTGGAGAAGCTGATCTTCCCTACAAAAGTGCTGAAGAAAGAGAAGAACTTGAAGAAGATATTGATGAAGTCGAAGAGGAAGATGGTGGAGAAGAGTTTGAAGATGACTACTGAGATAGAACACGAGTAGTAATTTTAAAGACAATACGAACTACAGATAAATTGATAATTTAGAAAATAGGCAAGTAAGTTATGTTACTATTTGGTTCCTAGCTTTGACAACTGGGCCAGAAACGCCGTCAACTGTATATCAGGGTGCGATCCATGAGTCAAACGATAATCGTATTCGGCTATTAAGGAAGCAAAGTCTTCAGGATGCGATAACTTTAACGAATACACAGCTTCATACGCATACTTTAGAAAATCAAACTCAGACATTCCATATACTGCAGTTAATTCGAGTAACTTGACCCTGGCTTCATTAAACTTGCCTGACAACGCCAGTTTAACTACGTCACTTACCTGTGACCTTCCAGAAAGACCTAATGATGCAAGCACATTTGCGATGGTAATTGATCCCATTACGGATGCAGTTTGAAGTATGTTTATTGAATGACGTAGGTCGCCATTCGTGGAATCAAAAATTTGGGAAATTGCTTTATCATCATGCTTTACTCCCTCTTTTTTGCACAACAATTTTAGATGATTTTCTATTATCTCCTTTTCAATTCTCTTAAATCTAAAAATTGCACAACGACTTTGAATGGGTTCAATAATTTGAGATAAATAATTACATATTATGATAAACCTAGTAGTTTCTGAACTGTCTTCAATTATCCTTCGCAAGGCTGTCTGAGCTTCAGATGTCATCTCATCAGCCTCGTCCAGAATTATTAGTCTAAATTTTCTTTCATCTTTGTCACTTGTCCTGATTTTCAAAACTGATGCAAATTCTTTAACTCTCTCTCGAACCATCTTTATGCCCCTTTCATCTGATGCATTAAGCTCTAGGGTGTCTCTCCTCCAATCTTCACCAAGTAGCTGCCTTGACAGACACAATGCAGTAGTAGTTTTTCCAACTCCCGCAGGTCCCGTAAATAACAAGTGTGGCATTTCAGCAGGTTCTTTCATTAGATTCTTCAAACTCTCCACGATTTCTTTTTGATTGACAACATCATCTAGTTTAGTAGGTCTGTATTTTTCTACCCACATTAAATCAGACAAATTTTTTGCCTCTACTTGCGGCATAAAAGATGTTCTGATTATCAGTTATATATTCAGTCCTGTAAAGATCCAACTTAATAATATCTTGTTCTAAAACTATATTCCCAATATGTCATCAAACAGTTCTTTTGCTCAGGGCGCATTTCAAAGCTTAAAAAACACATACTTGTTACAGTATCTTCTTGAAGAGATTAGGGTTACTTTCAAGTCTGACGTAAAAGTATCTATTAACGATATCAACATCGATGCAAAAGAAGGTGATATCTTGCTATTGCCAAGATGGCTTGCCAAAAATTTATCCAGAAAAAAATTAATTGATGTTCAAGACAATGAAACATCAAGTTATGTCTCTAAGGCGTTGAATAGAGAACGAATATCAAAACCTCATGACATATCTGGTGTAGATGTAGACTTTTACATTAGGGTCAACGATTATCTCGAAAGTCTTAATGAAAAAGAAAAAGAAACACTTTCGGTATCACTTAATTCATTTGTAATGTCTAGATTGGAAAAGATTGTGAAGCTAGCTGCTGCATCATCACTTTCTGCAGAAATGGAAACAAAATTATCAGCAGAAGAAAGGCAGCTATATAATTTCGTTCACAGTTCGTCAATGGCTTTTAAGGAATGGGTGTTAAACAGGTAAATGACTGAACAAAAACAACAGACTACGTCTGCAATTTCCGATGAATTAGAATCATTTCTACGTGCCTTTAAAGACAGGGATGGACATTACAAGTATTTTAATAGAATAAACGACATGATGGCTTCAAATTCCACTCATGTCGTAGTTGATTATATCGATTTAGATACAAATAAACCAGACCTTACAAAATTGATTACCGATACACCTGATGAAATGTTCGACGCATTTAACAAAGCTGTATATTCAATATTAAGAGAAATTCATTATGATTATGCTCAAGAAATTAAAGACAAAATTAAAGTAAGAATTGGAAATTATTCAGTTCAAAAGGGACTTAGAGAGATAAATGCTGAAGTGATCAACAAGTTGATAAGCGTACCCGGCATGGTGGTCAGAACTTCTGAAATAAAACCACTTGCTAAAAAAATAGCGTACGCATGTCTTAATTGTAACACATTGAATGAGGCTCTGCTTAAGGGTCTAACACTAAAGAAACCTATGAGATGCACACAGTGCTCTGAAAAAGAACTTGAAATGGATCCAGAAAATAGTTATTTTACAGATTTTCAGCTTGTAAGACTTCAAGAACTCCCAGAAGATTTACCAGCAGGTCAGCTTCCGCACTATGTAGAAGTCACCGTTATGGATGATCTTGTAGATCGTTGCAGACCTGGAGATAGAGTCTTACTGACTGGAATAGTCAGGATCGAACAAGAACAAACATTACAGATAAGGACAAGTTTGTTCAGACTTCGCATGGAAGGTAACAATATAGAATATCTTGGTGGGCTCGCCGGAAATAAAGATGGAAGAACAGTTGATAGAATAGCCATAAGCAGCGAGGATGAAAAACAGATATTATCTATTGCTGGTATGCCCGATGCTTATGACAAACTGATTGCATCATTTGCTCCTCATATTTACGGACATGAAGTAATAAAAGAATCTATCCTTTTACTAATCGTAGGATCGGTAACAAAAAAATTAGCAGACGGTTCAAATCGTAGAGGAGACATCAATATTTTCCTCGTTGGAGACCCAGGAACTGCCAAATCTGAAATGCTAAAATTTGCTGCAAAAATAGCACCAAGAGGCCTGTATACATCAGGCAGAGGTACTACTGCTGCAGGTTTGACAGCAGCGGTTATTCGTGATAAATCTGGAATTATGATGTTAGAGGCGGGCGCTGTAGTTTTGGGGGATCAAGGCCTAGTTTGTATCGATGAGTTTGACAAGATTAAATCTGAAGATAGGTCCGCACTACACGAAGTTATGGAGCAGCAAACATGTTCTGTGGCAAAAGGAGGAATAGTTGCTACACTTAATGCAAGAACATCGATCTTATCTGCAGCTAATCCTAAATATGGTAAATATGATCCGTTTAGAAATATTACCGAAAACGTAGAACCACTTCCTATACCATTACTAACGAGATTTGATATCATTCACGTTATCAGAGATAATGCTGATTCTGAAAAAGATAATCGAATTGCAAGTCACATACTTGAAATCCACAGAGATATAGAACATGCAGCTCAGTCGGCAATTGAAATAGATCTATTTCGTAAATATCTAGCATATGCCAAACAAATTGAGCCAAAACTGACAACAGAGGCAATCGATATTCTAAGAGAATATTACTTGCAGATGAGAAATGTTGACTCTGAGGGAATGATTACTGCAACACCTCGGCAGCTTGAAGGTCTCGTCCGTCTTGCTACTGCTAGAGCTAGATTGTTATTGAAAGACTCTGTGGATAGTGAAGATGCTGACAGAGCGATATACCTTGTTTCACAAATGCTAGAAACTGTCGGCATAGATGTTAATACTGGAAAGGTGGATCTTGGAGTTCTTCATGGAAAACCCCTTAGTGAAACTTCAAAACTTAAAACATTCACAGATGTCTTTAACGGATTATCCGGAGAAGACAAGAATGATGTTGAAGAAAAGAATTTCATTAATGAACTTGTGAAAAGTGGAAAGTTCACAGAAGATGAAGCTAAAGAATTCATAAGAAAGGCAATGCAAAATGGACAAATTTATGAAAGAAGAGCCGGGTTTTACGCAAAAGCATAGTACAAACAATACAATTTATTTTTACCAGCAACCCCGTGAATGCTAACCAGAGACATTCAAATGATATTCTACTTTACTAACAAGGCGACTAAGTCCCAGAGTTATACAAGATGACTTTATGATGGATTTGTTCTTTGCCTGCAAAGATTGTAGATACTAAAAAGACAAAAAATTTGATTCACAAAATTCATCTTAAAATTATTAAATCCTAATTCACTTTAACAGAACCTGAATATTATTAATATATTAATTGGTATGAGTAAAATCAATCATATCAGATGAAAGAATACTTGGATGAACTTTTAAAATCATTAAAATATGATTCATTATACCCGCCTCAAGAGCTTGCATTATCAAAGGGTGTAATGAATGGTAACAACGTACTTGTTACGACTCCTACATCAAGTGGGAAGACATTAATCGGATTAATGGGTATGATAAATATTCTTAATAAGGGAAAAAAGGTAGTATACCTTACTCCGTTAAAAGCATTAGCCACAGAGAAATTTAATGAGTTTAAGGTTATAACAGATTTGAGCTGTTTTAGAAATAGGAGAGTCAATATCGGTATTTCCACAGGCGATTATGACTCTTCTGGAAGCGAATTAGTAGACAAAGATGTTATTATTTTAACAAATGAAAAAATGGATTCAATATTGAGACACGACCCAAATTGGATTTATGATGTTGGTCTATTCATTATTGATGAAATCCATCTTCTTACTGAACGAGAACGAGGTCCAACACTGGAAATCATACTGACAAAGATCAAATTGATGCCACAAAAACCCCAGATAATCGGAATAAGTGCAACAGTATCAAATTCAGATGAAGTGGCCGAGTGGTTGACATGCGAACCAATTCAAAGTAATTGGCGTCCCACTGAATTGATAGAAGGAGTGTATAATTATGGTAAAGTTACCATGAATGATGGTATGAATTATGATATTGAAAATATTGGAATTTCTGATAATTCAAATAGCGGCATAACCAGTCTCGCAATGGATTCGATAACTAAGGATGGAGGCCAATCACTTGTTTTTGCAGAGACACGTAAACGCACCGTGTCGCTTGCAAAAAAGACATCGGAAATAGTTGCAAAGTTTCTCGACAAAACTTCAATAAAGTTAGCTCAAAAGACAGGAGTGGAAATTTTAAAGGAAGGAGATGATACAGAGCTTAATAGAACACTTTCAAGTACAGTTGCAAAAGGCGTTGGCTTTCATCATGCAGGTTTAGGAGCAAAGAGCAGGCAGATTGTTGAAAAAGCGTTCAGAAATGGCATTGTAAAAATTCTTTTTGCTACACCGACACTTGCTGCAGGAGTCAACCTACCTGCCAGACGAGTAATTATTACGAGTATTTTTAGATATGATTATCAATATGGGGGTAATGTTCCAATGAGTGTTCTACAATACAAGCAAATATGCGGACGTGCAGGAAGGCCTGCTTATGACAAATATGGAGAAGCAATCATTATCGCAGATTCAAGAACCAAACCAGAAGACCTGTATAATCATTTTGTATTGGGAGTACCGGAACCAATAGTCTCTCAATTAATGGATGAAAGGGCCCTGAGGGTTCATGTATTGGGAGTTATAGCTTCAAAACCTAAAATGTTGAAATCTGAATTACTCTACTTTTTTGAACAAACATTTCTGTCTAAATATCAAGGAAATCAAATCATTAGCTTTGAAATTGAATCGCTCTTGACTTATCTAAGTGATGAAAAGTTAATAATCATGCGAAATGATTTACTTATCGCTACTAAATTTGGTAAACGCATTTCCCTACTATATATTGATCCAAAAACAGGAATTCAATTCAAAAACAATTTAGATACGTATAGTGGTAACAAACATAATATCCATGATATCAATTCCAACAAACATGAAAATAATGTAATAAATTTCTTGTATTGGATTTGTGATTGTTATGATTTTTATCCAAAGCTAACATTGAGGCAAAATGAAACGGAATACTTTCAAAGGCTATTCCAGAAACATAAGCTAGGTTCATACGGACTATCAAATATTGATTATACTCTAAAGAATTTAGTTATATTATTAGAATGGATTGATGAGTCAAGCGAAGCGAATTTAAATGAAAAAATTGGAGTTGAGCCCGGTGATCTTCACAGGATGGTTGAAACAACATACTGGTTGTTATATTGCCTTTATGAAATCGCAAAATTAATCGAAAGAAAAGATCTTTTACCGGAAATAAATATACTACGGCTAAGGATTAGACACGGTGTAAAATCAGAATTGATTCCACTTATACAACTTGAGGGAATTGGAAGAATCAGGGCAAGGTCTCTATATAGGGCAGGAATCACAGATGTAGCTATGATTGAAAAAATCTCAGAATCAAAATTAGGGTCCATACCAAAAATAGGGGTTAAACTCGCAAGAAAACTAAAGAGCCAGATCAAGAATTAAAAATGAGAAAGGATATCTTTTATTATTACAATAGGTGATTTGATTTACTTCTAGATATTGCTATTCATGGAATTATTGTGTCTGCTGTTTCCTTTCTAGTCGTATTTTTTATCACACCTATTTTTATTAAATATCTAAATAAGAAAGGCCAAGTAGTAGTGGATTACCATAAGCCTGGAAAGCCAAATGTTCCCAGGCCTGCTGGGCCGGTCTTGCTCATAGGAATTGTAATTTCTGAAATAATATTATATTTTTTAATACAGGACATAAAAATAATTTCTCTTATACTATCAACAATCATCGCATTTATTATAGGATATATTGATGACAGGAAGACCATGCCAGGTTGGTTTAAACCTGTGGCCTTAATATTTGCTGCTGTTCCAATAATAGTTTTAGGAAGTCATGGTAGTTCTCTTGGATTAATATTTGATAGTGCTTTCATACCTATATTGTATATTCCACTTATTTTAGCCATAATGCCGATAGTTGGTAATACAATAAATTCAATTGACGTGCTTAATGGTGTGGCTAGTGGATTTATTATTATCACAATGATGCCATTATTAGTGAGTGTTATTTTATTTGGTAATATTACTGTGTTTCTCATGGGTTTGCCATTATTATTTGGCACTATCGCAATATACCAATATCATAAATATCCAAGTAGGATTTTTCTTGGAGACTCAGGAACTTTGTTATTAGGATCAATGTATGCTGGTTTATCAATCGTGGGAAATTCGGAAATTATTGGGGTAATTGCTCTTTTACCAGCAGTAATGAATTCATTCTTGTTTCTATCTAGTGTGAAAAAAATAGTAGAACACAGGCAGGTCAAAACCAGGCCTGTCTCAATATCCGAGGACTTTAAATTAGTGGCATCTAAAGAACGCAGCGCACCAGCGACACTAGTGAGACTTATTCTTGCTAGAGGTCCATTGTCTGAAAAGGAAATAATAACTAAAATCCTTATATTAGCAACGTTTTCATCCGTATTGGCATTTATTTCAATTGTTATACAATATTTCTTCATGAAGGGGATAATTTCTATATGAGATTATTTGATCTTTTTATGCTTATTTTTATCATGTGGATAATGATCATGATAGTATCATATTTTTTGATATTCATAATAGGACCATTACATATTGACATATTCCACAATTCTTCAGATAGATTGATTACCTCTATAATTAAAGCATCATCAGCCATCGGACTCGTAGTTGTGTTAATTCTATTATTGGGCATTCTCAAGACAAAGTACTTGCAAAAAATGTTACTGAAAAAGTAAAACATGAAAACCAACATCCAATTATTTTGAAAGTTCAGTGAAGCAGTGAAGTGAAATACGTGCGTAATAATAAAATCTAGAATTAGATTGCATTTAATATTTAATATAAAATGAAACCTATATCTTTGAAAGATTAACCAAGTCTTTGAATTTTACCTCCATTCCATACCGCTTTTCCTCATGTTTCATGTGATTGTATATCTTGAGTAACTCAACGGCATTTTTAAGGAGATTAAATTTACCATTAATTTTCATTTGAATAAACTTGAATACGAGAGCATAAATTTGGAACTTCTTTAATACTTCTGTTCTGTATGCGTTAAAATCGGTGATATGTTTGATGAATAATTGGGCACACCATGTTGATGGAATAATTCCTTCACCAAGCAAAGGATACACGGTCCCTATTGATTCACCAACTCCAATCGTTTTCCGACCATCGGTAAAAGGTTCGGAATCTTTCGGGGGACTTATTCTAACAGGACGACCGACTTTCTTTATTATTTCGCATTTATGTTTTTTTAAAAATTGGTCGACAAATGCGTTGTTATTTTTTCGTTCATAATCGCCAGCGCCAATGTGCGCATAGCCATTTTCTAGTGGGAAATACCAAAAATAACCCTTCATTGAAGGAAAAGCCTTCAAATAGAAATCATCAAAAGGAGTGTTGTCTTGATATTTCACCTTGTACTGTATACATGGTATCCACATTTCGTTATGTGGACGTGGTAAATAGTTACGGTGAAAACCCGTAGAATCAACTATGATATCAAACTCAGATTCAAGAATCTCTTTCTTTGGAACAACTCCAAACTGGATGTTTGTACCTCTTGTCATATCCTTGATTAATTTTATTTTGTCATAAGTAACCATCCCTTTCAATCCAACATTAATGCTGTTGTCGGCCTTACTACTTTGACCAATATCAACCATCATTTTTTTTCCCTCATGCAAAATGTAGTCATCAAAATTAAGACCGCATTGCTTAACCAAATCTTCCATAACGTTTTCACAAGTCGCCCAGGCACAAACTGCATCATGCTCTTCAACAGGCATTCTTTCAAATCCCTTAACGTAATTATCGTGATCATTACCGAGTCCATTCATAAGATAAGCTCCTGCAACTCCCATGCCAACGACTGCTATCTTCATTTGGTAACGACAAATAACATCTTGGTAAATAAAAACGTGCTGTTTTTTGCCCGCCTATTTTATTTTAATTATTTCCTGGGTTGGGTGATAAGTTATATTGGTAATTGAAATTAGAATTTGGCAAAGAGTAAATGTCAAATATTCCAAAATATGCCAGGATTGGGATGCTTCTACTAGTCATGGGAGCTATACTCGTAGGAATTGGTACTTATCTCAGCAAAGGTTCTTTATCACTTTATGGATTTTTAATGGTTATCTGTGGATTTATCATATATTTTGCCTCTTCAATCGCAGCCAGAAGGAAAAAAACGCAAATATAAAGACACTTGACATGAGCTAAATTATACTCGATAATACGATTTAGATTTGTGCTGCGTTTGGAAAAAAGAAATGTTTTGATTTTTAATTAAACTTATAAATTGTAACAAGTTATCGTATGCTGAAGCTAATTGGAAGGTAGTACTAAACAGAATGAAGACAATTTTGATGATCTAGACACGGTCTTTGCAGAAAAGTCAGAAATCAAGAGTGAAACTACCTCCGATATTTCAGGGAATATGGATAAAGGAGATGCAGTGCAAGCTGACGCTTCTGAATTAGACACAAACATGGAAAAATCAGAGGGCATTGAGACAAGCACTGAAAATTCTAAAATACAGCCTGATAGTCAAGAATCAGATTCAAAATTTTTTGCAATTAGGACGACAGGTGGTCAAGAGCATATTGTGGTAAATCTAGCACAAAATAGAATAAATTCAAAGAAAATTCCTGTGCGTTCCATATTATTACTTGATAGCTTTAAGGGATATATAATAATCGAAGCTCCAAACTCCAATATTGCCTACGACGCTCTGATTGGGGTAAGACATGTAAAAGGACAGATCCGGGGAGAGTTACCTTACAAAGACATTGAAAATTATTTGGTGAAGAGACCGGTAGTATCCGAATTGAATATTGATGATACCGTTGAAGTCATTGCTGGCCCGTTTAAATCGATGAAGGCAAAGATAACCAGAGTTGACTATGAGAAGCAAGAGGCAACTGTGCTTCTACTGGATTCGCCATATCAAATACCCGTGACGGTAGACGCAAATTATCTTAAAAAAGCCTCATAGACTGGTGCATACTATTAAATTAAAGAACATAACTCTAAAACTAGTCTGACATGGAACAAAAAAAGACAATTTCTGCTCTTGTAAGTGGTGGTGAGGCTAGTGCTGGCCCTCCACTTGGACCAGCCTTAGGCCCGCTGGGTATTAACGTATTGCAAGTAGTAAATACGATAAATGAAAAAACTAAAGAATTTCACGGAATGAAAGTTCCTGTAAAAGTTGAGGTCGATCCAGATACAAAAAAATTTAACGTTGAGGTCGGTGTCCCACCAACTACAGCACTAGTAGCAAAGGAAGCTAATATAGCTAAAGGATCAGGTACAGCAGGAAAAGACTATGTTGGAAATATTACCATGGAAGGAATTGTAAAAATAGCTAAAATGAAAATTGATGTTTCTTATGCAACCACAATAAAATCAAGCACGAAGGAAATTATAGGTTCTTGTGTGAGCAGTGGCATCAAAGTAGAAAATAAACCAGCAAAAGAAATATACTCTGATCTGAACGACGGAAAATTTGACCAAATACTGGTCTAAATTCATTATTACCTTTATTTGTAGCAAGTTTAAAATATCCCAAAACTGAATTTTAGATCAAGTTTTAGGAGATATGATACAATAAAATGTCAGTTCAACAAGGTTCAGCAGGCGGTATGCCTGTTTTAATATTGAAAGAAGGGGCAAGTCAAACAAAAGGACGCGATGCACAAAAAAATAACATTGCCGCTGCAAAATTGATTTCTGAAGTAGTAAAGAGCTCTTTGGGTCCAAGAGGCATGGACAAGATGTTAGTAGATGGATTAGGGGATGTAACAATTACAAATGATGGTGCAACAATACTAAAGGAAATTGATGTTCAGCATCCAGCAGCGAAAATGATGGTAGAAATAAGTAAAGCCACCGATAATGAAGTAGGTGATGGAACTTCATCAGTAGTAGTTTTAGCTGGTGCATTGATTGAAAAGGCCGAAGAATTAATCACAAAGGATGTTCATCCAACTATTATAGTCGATGGATATAGAAAGAGTGCAATAAAGAGCATTGAGATATTTAATCAAATTGCCCAAAAAATTGATGCAGGCAACAAGTCCGAGCTAATCAAAGTAGCAAAAACATCTATGCAAACTAAACTGGTTTCCAAGGAATCTAATGAACTATCCGAAATCGTTGTTAATGCTGCATTACAGGTTTCTGAATCGAACGATTCTGGATACCTTGTAGATATTGATGATGTCAAAGTAGAAAAGAAAGCAGGCGGATCTTTACGAGATACAAAACTGATTAAAGGAATCGTGCTTGATAAGGAAGTTGTTCATGGAGGAATGCCAAAGAGAATTGAAAAGGCTAAAATTGCACTTGTCAATTCAGCCTTAGAAATCGAGAAAACTGAATTTGATGCCAAGATTAACATTAGTTCACCAGATCAGATGAAGATGTTTCTTGAAGAAGAAAATAAGATGCTAAAGAGTATGGTAGAAAAGATAATTTCGTCCGGTGCAAATGTAACTATCTGCCAAAAAGGCATTGATGATGTCGCTCAACACTATCTGGCAAAATCCAATATTTTGGCTGTTCGCAGAGTTAAGGAAAGTGACATGACTAAATTGGCCAGAGCTACAGGTGCACGAATTGTTAATAACCTTGAAGACTTGAGTTCCAAGGATCTTGGTTCTGCAGATCTCGTAGAGGAAAGAAAGGTTGAAACTGATAAATGGGTTTTCATTGAAGGTTGTAAACACCCAAAAGCAGTTACCATTCTCATCAGAGGAGGTTCACAGAGGGTCGTTGATGAAGCAGATCGCTCAATTCATGACGCCCTTATGGTTACCAAAGATGTTATGGAAAAACCATTCATAGTCGCAGGTGGTGGATCCCCCGAATCTTTTGTTGCAGGAAAATTAAGGGACTGGTCCTCGACATTATCTGGAAGGGAACAATTAGCAGCAGATAAATTTGCAGAATCGCTCGAGGTTATTCCACTCGCTTTAGCAGAGAATGCTGGTATGGATCCAATAGATACACTAACGGAATTACGTTCTAAACAAGCTAAGGGATCGAAGTGGAGTGGAATTGATGCAAGAAGTGGAAAGATTGTAGATATGTCAAAACTAGATATTGTAGAACCACTCAGTGTCAAGGAACAGATTATCAAATCAGCAACAGAAGTCGCATCCATGATTCTTAGAATAGATGACGTAATAGCTTCAAGTAAGTCTGGAGCTGGCGGTCCTCCTGGTATGCCTCCAGGAATGGGAGAAATGTAGGCAATAACAGGTATAGAAGATACAACCACTATCTCTTTTTTTGTTCATTTTTTATTTCTATTTCAATTACCTGCTTGACCCATTTTCCGGTATAACTTATTTTTTGTAATCTGTTTAGATATTCAATCCAGGAAATTTCACCATAGGACTTTTTCCAAGCTTCATAATGACCCTGGAGAGACTGTAATGCTTCATAATGATATTCACAATATTGTCGCTCGACAGCCTTCCTCATACATAGTATACACCTCGATTCAAGATTTCTTATCATTGTACCTTACCTGATATCACCCACTTCATTGCAACTGCGTCGAAAGTATATGTTGTAAATTGTCTACTTGTCTCAAGATTTTTTACTTGTATGTGTATGGAATCTGTCATATGTTCAATTTTTTCAGTGGCATACTCAAACTGTGGACCGATGTCATTGGTTAGCAAAAAAACTATCCTTGAATTTATGTCAGCCGATATTCCCGAAAAAGATAGTATTATTTTTAATCCTTTCCTACCTCTTCTGCGTTTCATTTCGTTAAATAAGGACTTAAATTTCTGCCAATTATCAAAACCAAATAGTCTAAAGAATTTATCATCGTAAGGCACCGGGAATTCGATTCTTAGCAGAGTTACATACTTAGATTCCTCTACCAAAATTTTTTCATCTACGGCGGAAAACTTGGACAAGGTATTATAGATTACTTCTATCTCAAATGGCGATAATCCAAAGTATTCGAATTTAGTCGCATCATTCAATTTGATATTGATTGTATTACAACGGATTAATCTTTTGACATGGATGAATTTCATTGTCGCAACTATTTCGGTAGATTTTTAAGTGTACGTTAATACAATTTCGTCGACGATTGAACTCAATTAAGATTCTCGAAAAGGATAATAATCATATTGAAATTGAATTTAATGATATTCCAAGACAGTATGTCAATGCATTAAGAAGATTGTCTATCAGTCAAGTTCCTACTTTTGCAATTGATGATGTAGTGATACTAGAAAACTCATCAGTCATGCATGATGAAGCTATTGCCCATAGACTAGGACTGATTCCATTGCGAACAGATCTAGAGAGATTTGTAATGCCACACCTATGTGATTGTAAGAGCTCTCTTGGCTGTTCAAAGTGCAGAGTATTGTTAGTTCTAGATGCTGAATCTCAAGACAAAACTAAAGTTATTACTTCTGCAGACTTAATATCTGAAGATGATGTGGTGAAACCTGTCAATAATGAAATACCAATAGTTGCACTGGCACCAGGTCAAAAACTAAAGTTTGAGGCATATGCACGACTGGGAACCGGGAAAAGTCATGCAAAATGGCAGCCAACTTCCGTAGCTGTGGTGAAAGATAGCAAGAAAGAGGATGATTGCATACTGTTAATAGAAACAAATGGTGCATTAACACCAGAAGAGATTGTAATAGAAGCAGCAAAGATACTAGGCTCAAAAATAAAGGAATTTGATAATGTTGTTCAATCTTTATCGGTACCAAAGAATATTTAGATATAGATTTATTTGGGGTTTAGAGGATAGCGAGTATATTTCATGTTTCCTGATACTTTAAACAATACGATTTGGACCCTGAGGAATGCATCAAAGCAAAATAAAGTGCCGATATGGAAAACTGTAATTAAAGAGCTTTCCAGGTCGAGATCTAATAGAAGACAAGTTAACATCGGTCAACTGGCCCATGTTACTAAGGATAAAGAAGTGGTAATAGTGCCAACCAAAATATTAGCTTCTGGTGAAATTAGTCACAAGCTAACAATATGGTGTTTTGCGATATCAGAAGCAGCTACAAAAAAAATACTTGACGCAGGTGGAAAAATTCTTGCTCTGGATAATTTGATAAAGAAATACCCAGATGGTAAGGGGGTTAGATTAATTGGCTAAGCAACTTGCTGAACAAAAACAAAAGCCTAATCAGATTTTGACTATTGACGCGAAGGATTGTATTGCGGGAAGAATGTGTTCCCATATTTCAAAACTTTTGCTCCAAGGTCATCATGTCAGAGTTGTAAACGCTGAAAAAAGTATGATTTCCGGGAACAGATACAAAACTATAGAAGAATATAAAGAATATCTAACAATTTCGTCTGCTACAAATCCTATACACGGTCCATTTCATCCAAGAATGCCTGATAGAATACTTACAAGGATGGTCAGAGGTATGTTACCAAAAAGAAAATCTAGTGGATTGGCAGCTTTAAAGAGATTGAGAATCTATGTGGCAATCCCACCAGATCTAAAGAATGCAAAGCTTGAGACATTTGAGGATTCTAAAATTAGAAAACCATCATCATATTTTATAACACTTGGCGAATTGGCAAAACAGATAGGTTGGAAGGGGTTGGATAGTTATGAATAAGATAGATCTTTATCCAGGACAAAGAAAATTAAGTAGAGCTGTGGCCACAATTTCAAAAGGGAGTGGAAAAGTTAGAATAAACAACATACCGGCTGAGTTGCTAAATTCCGAAGTGGCAAGAGAATTGGTTCTTGTTCCGCTTAAATTGATAGGTGAATATAGAGACAAGGTAGATATTAGTGTCAAGGTGCACGGAGGCGGTTTTATGGGACAGGCGTTTGCAAGTACAGTTGCAATCTGTCGAGCATTAACAGGTACCGGAAAGGGCGGTAGAGATCCAAAAGACCACCCCTTTGCAAGAAGTATACGAACAGAAATTCGTAAAAGGATTACCGAATTTGACAGACACTTGTTATCAGGCGATCCCAGACAAACAGAATCAAAGAAATTTGGCGGATCTGGTGCAAGACGCAGAAAACAAAAATCGTACCGTTAAATTTTTACTGTATTTTTTATTGTTGGTAATCGAACGTTTCTAGCAGTCTAATTAGATTATTACCCGCAGATTAGGAATGGCCAAAGATTATTATCTTTTTACAATATCCTTACGATCTGGAGATATATAGAATTCAGATAACTTTTTGTCATAACATACACCACAAAGATATCCTGAAATGTTCCACTCACTCATTGACTTGTACCTAAAAGTCAACTTGTTACCACATAGGGCACATTTTAGCTCATTTTTATCCATCAGTATGAGTCCAATCTAGAGTAAATTAAAAGTTATGAAAAAAAGCCAAAATATCATAAGGCTGTCTTTGAAATTCCATCCATCTTCAAATTATTCATGATGACACAAGCAATATTTTAAATTAGGACCTTAAGGTCACCATACACACATTACAATGAACGCTAAAGAATCATATGACAAAGTATTTGATCTTCTTGAAAAGCATCATATTTGGTTTAAATCCTCAATACCACTGATTGCAAGTGAAAATATTCCAAGTCCTGCTGTACGAGAAGCGATTGTGTCTGACTTTGGGAATAGGTATGCGGAAGGATGGCCTGGTGAACGGGTCTACGCTGGATGTATTTACATTGATGAAGTGGAAATAATATGCAATGAATTAGCAAAAAAGGTTTTCAAATCTGAATTTGCTGACTGTAGAGCCACCTCTGGCGTAGTTGCAAATCTTGCAATATATTCTGCTTTTTCTAATCCTGGAGACTACATGCTAGCTGCATCTATTCCCACTGGGGGACATATTTCACATGGTAAGAAAGAACACTCGGGAACAGCTGGTCTTGTGCACGGACTAAACATAGAACACTATCCTTTCTCCAAAGAAGACATGACTATTGACGTTGACGCCACCAAGAAAAAGGTCAGTGAAATGATTTCAAATGGCAAAAAACCTGCTATTGCAATGTTTGGAGGCAGTCTATTCCTTTTTCCTCATCCAGTTAAAGAATTGGCTAGTTTTATGCACGACAATAGCATTTACATCAATTATGATGGAGCTCATGTAGCCGGATTGATAGCCGGAGGACAATTTCAAGATCCAATTGGAGAGGGAACAGATTCTATGACAATGAGCTCCCACAAGACTCTCTGGGGTCCACAGGGAGGAATAATCGTTTCCTTAGAGCGGCACGCAGATAGCATAAAGAAAGCTATTTTTCCAGGAAATACAAGCAGCCATCATCTCCATCATGTAGCAGGAAAAGCTATAGCCTTAGCAGAGTCCCTAGAATTTGGAAAGGAATATGCAAAACAAGTCATAACCAATGCAAAAATACTCGCTGAATCACTTGCAAATTTTGGTTTTAGAGTTTTAGGAGAAAAACGTGGATACACAGAATCACACCAACTGGCTGTAGATGTTTCCAATTTTGGGGATGGGGGAACTATTGAAAAAGAATTAGAGAAAGCAAACATTATTCTTAACAGACAGCTTCTACCTGGTGATATCAAATCTGGTAAACATTATATGCACCCAAGTGGAGTAAGGATAGGTGTTCCCGAAGTAACCAGATTAGGTATGAAGGAAAGTGAAATGAAAGAGATAGCATCGTTTATCAAACAGATTGTAATAGACAAATCAGATCCCAATAAAGTTGGTAGTGCTGTGTCCAAGTTTCGTGAACAATTCCAAAAAGTACACTATGCCTTTGAAAATTCGACGGATGCTTACAAATATATAAAAATACGGATTTGAGGATAAAAGCCTCATCGTTAATTGACTATCACAGTATGTCAGATCTCTGAATTCTAAGATGTTAGACTTGATTTATCCGATTTACATCTAATCGAATATTTTTTATAGTGTATAATTCTGTTGACTAAATTACTTAGAAAATCTAGGATTTTATTGATATTTCATAGATTACCGTTACTCTTCGTTCTAAAAACGCAACTATCTATATCTACCGTTAATAAGCCTTCGTGAATATTTCAAAAAAGAATCTAATAAGCAATAAAATATATATATAACCTGTCTAATTCTAGAATATTTATGTTAAATTGTATCATAATATGAAATGAATATAGTGTATTAGTTTATTTATGATGAATCTGACCCTAGAACCAATGAACAAGAAACAACCAACGAAAACTGTGGTTCTGGTAGCATCGCTGTTGACCCTAATGTTTGGAGTCTCATTTGTTGCTTCTAATAGTCCATTATATGCTGCCAAGAATATCTGGGCTGATGATGACACTATGAAGGAACTTGTGAAAGATATTGACAATGGTAAGGATAATGACGACAGTATGAATTGGAAGGAATTCAAAAATTCAAAAATTTTCAAACAAGAAGATATTGAAACACAAGGGTGTATAGAAAATAGACAGGACCTCTCAAATAATCTAGCAGATTATGAAGTGCTTCGATGCTTTGAAGATTCAGACTATGCTTACTGACAACTAAAATCTAGAGCTGCCTTAGGCAGTCAGTCCAACTTTTTTTAATTTCTTTTTTATCGATATCAGTAAATTTACCAAGATATAGTATCATAAACTTAAATATGCAATAGATCACATCTTGATAGATTATATATATTAAACACGCCTAAATTAATAATATTAAATGTTTACAAAGATACTGGTGCCAGTTGATGGATCGGATAATTCTTACAAGGCGTTAGAGGCTGCATTAGTCCTTTCAGAAAAATTAGGTTCAAATATTTCTGTAGTTAATGTAATGGAACAAGTACCTATAACCCATATCGAATCAGAAAAACTGCTGAGTGAACTACTAGAAGCCTACAAAAAAGAAAATCAAGAAATATTATCAAAATGTTCAGATATTGCTCATCAAAAAGGTATAACTATCAAAACAGTTCTTCTTCAGGGAAATCCGGCTCCAGTTATTTTGGACTATAGTAAAAAAGAGAATTTTGACTTTGTAATCATGGGAAGTCGAGGAATGGGGAAGTTTAAGGAGTTAATACTAGGAAGTGTGTCAAGTAAGATTGTGCATCATTCGCCATGTGCAATTATGATAATAAGGTAAATTTGGTGTCTCATGATTCATGTTTATTTCTAATCTGCTCAAGAATTTGGAGATTACGATGTATGGTATTATCATTAATCTGATTTGAAGACAGAAAATTGTCCCCAGAACTTGACTCATTTACAATCAGTGAAAAAGAGGGTCTTTACAAGGCCGTTTTTTCTCGAAGAGATATCAGATCTCATTTTGTCGATAAAAAAATTCCGGATGAAACCCTTGCAAAAATTCTAAATGCAGCACATCATGCGCCATCCGTTGGCTACTCACAACCTTGGGATTTTATTCTAATTAAGAATAAAGACACCAAACTAAAAGTTAAGAATTCCTTTATTCAAGAACGAGAAAAATCAATTTCTTTGCTTGATAACGATTTAGATAGACAAGATAAATATGTTAAACTAAAATTAGAAGGCATTCTGGAATCTGATATTAATATTTGTGTGACATACGATCCTAAAAGATTTGGACCTTTTGTTTTAGGTAGAACGTCCATACCAGAAACAGGCGAATATAGTGTTTGTTGTGCAATTCAGAATTTATGGTTAGCCTCGAGGGCGGAGGGAATTGGGGTAGGTTGGGTAAGCATACTTGCAATTGATGATTTACGATATATTCTAGGAATACCCAAACATGTTAAACCAATAGCATACCTATGTCTCGGATATGTCAATAAATTCGAAGACAAACCCGATTTAGAAAGAGTTGGTTGGTTAAAAAGAACGATACTTTCTAAAGTAATTCATTATGAAGATTGGAATAGCACAGAATCGAATAGTTGGAACAATACAAACAATATAATAAAGAATCTGGATGACAAGTCGGTTCAAGTTTAATGTTATGTATGTTAATAAATAATAATAAATAATAATTAAAAAAACTGCGATCAAAATTACATATTACAAAGATACGATAATAAAGAAACTAGTTTCCTGTACTGCCTTTAGGGTTTATGTTAGTTTTGATATGTTTGCGAAGTACTTTTTTTATTGTTTTGGTAACAATAGGAATTATTCTGGGATCATCAACTTTCGGAATTATGTAATCATATCGAAGATGAATATCTTCAACTATACTCGCAATAGCATATGCTACAGATACAAGCATAAACTCGCTTAGATTATGTGCCCTAAGGTCGAGAAGAGCTCTGATTACAGAAGGAAATACTACGGCGTTGTTAATCTGATTAGGAAAGTCCGGCCTTCCTGTTGCAACAATTTTTGCGCCATATTTTAGTGCAGAACTGGGAATTATTTCAGGATCCGGATTACTTAGAGCGAAAACAATAGCATTCTCACTCATGGATTCTATCATATTTCTACTCAAAAGATCGGCCTTTCCAGAAACACCAATAAAAACGTCTGATTCCCTAATTACGTCTTGCAATGTGCCCCGTAATTTTCTGATGTTTGTGTTAAGGGATATCTCTTTCTTGTATGGGTTATTATCAGTAATATCTGGTCTTCCGCTATATATCGCTCCCTTAGTGTCGGTAACTATAATATCCTTACATCCTGCTGTTTCCAATATCTTGAATATTCCATAACCTGCTGATCCCGATCCGGAGATTACAACACGTACCTCATCCAGTTCTTTCTTTACCAACTTGAGGGCATTTATGAGACCAGCAAGAGCAATTATAGCAGTACCGTGTTGGTCATCATGAAAAATGGGTAATGATATTTCTTTACTTAGTCTTTCAACAATTTCTAGGACCTTCGGCGATTCTATATCTTCTATATTAATTGCCCCAAAATTTGGCTGTATTACTTTAACAAACTTGATAATTTCCTCTTTATCTTGAGTGTTAATGCATAATGGAATTGCGTTTATGTCTCCTAAGGCTTTGAATAAAACAGACTTTCCCTCCATTACTGGTAGAGCAGCTTCTGGACCAATATTACCCAGTCCAAGAACTCTTGTTCCATCGCATATTATTGCTACATTATTCCATTTTGAGGTATAATCATAAGCTAATTTCTTACGATGACCTATTTCTAAGGCTACATAAGCTACCCCAGGAGTGTATATCAACCCTAGTGTTCCTTTTTCTTCAAATGCATTGTCTAAAGAAACTCTACTTCGGATCTCTATCTTTCCTTTCAACATCTTGTGAAGGTTAATCGAGTCTTCTTTCACTGTCAAATGAATTCCATTCTTAATTCAATTATATTTTATTTTGTATTTGGTATTACATTAGCAAGTTATTCATGTGTCAGAGTAAATGGAGATAGGGTTAAACCCCCATCTCTCCCTCCCTATCAAGTTATACATCTTTTATTAATCAAGATTCTGAACATTCACAAGTGTCTAACCATACAGTATCAATAAGAAATAAACGAAAGAATGGTGCGGAATTGGAGTCGCAATATGTTGTCAAGATGGGAAATCAGAATGAGACTGAGAAACATATTACAGATAGCATAGAATATGAAATCGAATGTCCAAGGTGCTATAATGTTATGACTCTATGCTCAAACTTTGATACTCTCTTCTATAGTTGCGAAGAATGTGATTTCTCCTTATACACATTCAAGTAATTCTTACAAATTTCAAATATTAAAAATTATTTTGACTTGTATGAATATAATCTCTATGTCTATGTCTATCTAGCACGAATTCAAAATCACTATTTTAAATATAGTCCATATTTCCAATCTGAAGAGTCCATTTCTTTAATAAATGAAAGCAAAACGTCTTCTAATGTCTGCAGAATTTCGTGGCCTTTTTTCATATTTGCTTTTTGAGGCGCGCCTGTAGCTCCAGTCGAAGTCAATTCATCAAATTTCCAAAATATTCTGATATTTTCAGGTAGTCTGGGAACAATCTCCCTTGGTGCCAGTTCTATATTTACTAAATCTGGGCGGATTGCAAGAAGTGCAGAAGTTTCTGCTTCACCGCCATGACCAAGTCCACTCCAAACCTCAAAGAGATCTTTTTTTAGCTGGCCAACTAGAACCCACCAGGCTTCAAGACATGCTATGGTCATGTCTGGATGTTTATTTTTTATCAATCTAGCTGAAATTTCTATCGGGCCGATATTTCCATCGTGACCATTTATTATGAGAACGCGACTAACATGATTCTGGACAAGACTTGAAAGTAAATCACAAATTAAACCTACGAGGGTTTCAGGTTTAATACTCATAGTCATCTGAAATTGGTCATGGTGTAAACTTACTCCGTATGGAATGGGGGGAAAAACAATAACATTATTTGCCTTAGCAGCAACTCTTTTTGCAACTTCTATAGGGAAAATAAAATCGGATCCAAATGGCATGTGATCTCCATGGTTTTCACAAGCACCAAAAACCAAAATCGCAACGGTTTTTTCATTGATTGTTTTACGAACTTCTGCCGCATTCATTTCTTCTATAAAGCGCTTATGACTTTCCCCTATTGTTGCCTTTGTCATAGACAATAGATGCTTATCATTCTTTTATAAAATCTGCTAACTATCTTGATGGTAGATAGATATTCGCCAAATAATCTAGGATAATTGATGTTATATCCATCATTAACACAAGATCCATCATTAACAAATTTCTCTAATTTCTCGTCTACAAAAAATCACGTCTTGTAAACTAATGGCGTAAATGAGTCAAACATTATGTATATATCACTAGTGATATGTTTGGGTGTCGTATTTATTTAAACCCTATAATATTATAGTATATCCATGGTCCATGCATATGTCTTGATCTGTTGTGATCTTGCCTCGTCAGATAAGGTAGTAGAAGAACTCGGAAAAATCGAAGGTGTAGAAGAAGTGTCCCCTGTTTCTGGAGTTTACGACATTGTTGTCAGAATATCTGCCCCAACGGAGGAGCAATTAAAATCGATATATATGGATGTTAGAAAAATGAACAAAGTATTAACGACAATAACACTAATTGTTTCTAAAACGTTATGATGTATTATTATATTTTAAATTTTTTTTGCATATTAGCAAGATAAGTCTTCAAGAAATATGTTGCATAACAGGTACGCATGATTTTACGTTGGCTGGGTCTCCTGTAAGCTGATCATTATTCGTTAATGCGGATCAACATGCGTCTATGATCTTTAAATTCATAATAATGTTTCATTATTATGCTAGGGGAAGAAAGAGCGATACCATTATTACTTAAGTGCCATTTGGAGATGAAATATTTCAGAAAGCACAGGGTTATCGAAGGTTTAACAATATAAAATAACGTAAAAATAACATTAAATTAATTGATTACAAACTATTATTTTACTATAGAGCTAAACGATACTTGTTACAGTTACATGACGTTTTCAGATGAATAAAATGGTATTGTTCGGATGCCTTTTCATAAAATGATAGCTATTAATAACCCATTTGTCAGCGTTATCCGGTAATAGTGAAATATAGTGCTTCAAAAACAACACAAGCTCTAAATTTCTCTTAATCTGATGAATTCATGAGTTAAACTTTGAAAAACTAACAAATTGGTTTTGCAAAATTGGCCTCAATAGCATTAGTTGGAAAATTAACATTTAATCTTTTAATGACCTAAAGCCTGCAGGAAAGACTACTCGGAATTACTCATATGTAATTGGAAACATTCAGATTATCTTGAAAAGATGAACAAATATAGCAGAAAAAACAACAATTATTGCTTATAGATTATTTAAAGATTTCAAAAGATTTATTTATGATAATTTAGAATTTTAAATAATGAACAATTCACGGCCGATAGTAAACATATCTCTCTTATTAGGAACAATTATAGCTGTAAGTGCTTTCTTCCTTGTTTTTAATAACATTCCAGTGCAAGCTTTACACAAGGAACAACAACTCTTAGAAAGTTTTGATGATCTAGCGGATTTTGCAAAAGCCGTAAAAAGTGGTGATGAAGAATTAGAAGAAATACCTATACAGTCAATGAAGGCAGCAGACATTTATGATGACGCGGATGATAATCTGAAAGACTGTATAGACCAAGCAGCAGAAATAGGTGATAGTCTTACTGATAGAGAAGTAGTTCACTGCGTAGACGATGTAAACTATTTCAATAATAAATACTCGAATAGTACTGTTCCTACTAATGTGACTTCTACTGCAACTACTGGCCTTGCGGATACCGGAGCTGATACCACATCAACTTCCAATGCCGCTGATACCACATCAACTTCCAATGCCGCTGATACCACATCAACTTCCAATGCCGCTGATACCACATCAACTTCCAATGCCGCTGATACCACATCAACTTCCGATAATTCTAATGAAAGCAATTTGGTTGATGAATTAGTGAAAACAGGAAAGTTTACAGAAGCTGAAGCCAGAGAATTCGTGAATAATAATATGCAGAGTGGAACTGGAACTGATACTACATCCGATATCAAGACTTCTAATGCAGATACCAACACTGCTGATACCGAGACTTCTAATGCAGATACCAACACTGCTGATACCGAGACTTCTAATGCAGATACCAACACTGCTGATACCGAGACTTCTAATGCAGATACCAACACTGCTGATACCGAGACTTCTAATGCAGATACCAACACTGCTGATACCGAGACTTCTAATGCAGATACCAACACTGCTGATACCGAGACTTCTAATGCAGATACCAACACTGCTGATACCGAGACTTCTAATGCAGATAC
>Ga0207428_10000685_pt1 | contig 39536 bp, 41 predicted proteins | sample RhiMethybrSRZTD1_FD_187600 | JGI IMG/M metagenome (GOLD analysis project Ga0207428, IMG submission 187600) | Populus rhizosphere microbial communities from Tennessee, USA - Rhizosphere MetaG P. TD hybrid SRZTD1 (SPAdes) (version 3) | ecosystem: Host-associated > Plants > Roots > Rhizosphere >...
GCGCGATGGCGACATCGACTCGGACATCGTGTTCCACGAGTACTGCCATGGGCTGACGTGGCGCATGATCGGCAAGATGACCGGGGCATTGGCCGGCGCCATCGGCGAAGGCATGAGCGACGTCTGCGCCATTTTGATGAACAGCACCAGTCCAGGAGCGGACGTCATCGCCGAGTACGCGTTCAACGATCCCGTCGGTCTCCGCCGACAGCGCTATGACGGATACACGCTCACCTACGGCGACGTGACCGGTGAGGAGGTGCACAACGACGGCGAAGTCTACGCCGCGATCGGCTGGCGACTCTACGAGCTGTTCGGGGAAGCACGCAAGGACGTGCTGTTCGACTACCTCGTCGACGGCATGAACTTCACGCCGCCGCAGCCAACCTACGAGCTGATGCGGGACGGCATCCTGGCGTCGGTCGACGCGGCGCCCGATGATCCAGGCGACGCCTGCCTGGTCTGGAGCGCGTTCGCCCAGTTCGGTGTCGGCGTCGGTGCCAGCGGCACGCCGCGTGGCAAGGGCGTGACGATCGTCGAATCGTTCGCGCTGCCGGCTGCGTGCACGCCGTAGCGATCACACGTTGAACTGCCGGAGATGATGATCGACGTGCCCGTACCCCCAAAGCAGCCATTCCTTCCGCGTCATCGGGCCGAAGATCGGATGGGGGACGCACTGGGTTCCCGGCTGGACGAATCGCTGGAGCAGTTCGAGTACCCGGATGCGGTCGCGCTCGAACTCGATCGGTTTCGTGCCGTGGCGTTTGGGATCGACCTCGGGACGCGTGTCGACGCCCTTCGGCCACGGCAGCGACGTGTGGAGCGCGATCCAGCGGATCACTGATCGCGAGAACCAGGTGTCGACGCTGGAAGCCGATCGGTCGCCGAGCACGGCCTGAAACGAATCGGCGAGGTGGCACAGCATCTCGTGTGAGGTCATCGTGCCCCACGCGCGAGCGCTGTCGGGGTGCACACGCGCGAGCCGTGCGACCAGGTCGTCGATGTGTGCCTGCGTGTCGAGGGATCGATAGGGACGCATAGCCGAATGCAGAATTCAAAATGCAAAATGCAGAATTAGTGACGCTCAGCGCCGCATCAGCGGGTCCAAGAATGCAAACACATCCTGCTCCCAGGTCGGCACGCTGAGGAAAACCATGTTGTGGCCGTCGCTCGCATTCGCGCCAAACGGCGGATACATCTTCAGTTGATGCGGTTTGCCCAGCCGTCGCCGTTCGGCCGCGATCGTCTGACCCGGGACCACTGAATAGTCGTTCCTTGCATGCACGATCATGAGCGGCGCCGGCGCCCGTCGCGCCGCCTCGATCAGACGCGTGCGCAGCATCGGCGATCGCTCCCAACTCAAGGCGGCCGGGCCAAACAGCACCGCGCCACGAAGGCGTGCGTCGCGCTCGGCCACCACCAGACTGAGCTGGCCGCCGAACGAATGACCGACGACGGCGATGCGGCGCGCGTCGACGTCGGGACGCTGGCGCAAGAGATTCAATGCCGCGGTGACCTCGTTCAACTCTTCGCCATCGAGCAGCTCGAGCTGCACGCGGTTCCCTGCCTCCGTCCCGGAGGTCTTGAAGGCGTTCTCCATGAGGTCGCCGTCAGCGGTGCCCTGGCCGATCGAGAGGCCGATGCCCTGGCGAAACAGAAACAGCAGCGCGTAGCCGTGCTTCGCGAAGACGTCTCCCACGATCGCTGCTGTGTCGGGCGGCATCGGCATCGGCGAGGTGCTGACATAGCTGCCGTGATTGAACAGAACCGCTGGAAACGGACCGGTGCCTCGCGGCCGAAACAGCAGTGCCCGCAGTTGCAGCGGCCCGCTCGTGACGATCAGCGGCTCGGGAGATGGCGCTGCTTGTCGCGCGGCTGCGCCTGGTGCCAGCGCGATGGCGATGAGCGCAAGCGAAACGAGGATTCTGCTCACGGCAATCGAGAGATGCGGTTTCTGTATTGTAGCGTCGGTCGTCGAGCCGCCTCAGCGAACCGCCTGGAGCGAGGTCGCTCGCGTCGCGCGCCCGAGAGCCCAATACGCCCACGACGTTGCTGCGGCTAACGCCACGAACACCAACAGCGAGCGCACGAAGGCGGCGTCAACGCCGGTCTCCCAGAGGAGCGGCGGCGGCGCTGTCGTCGTGAGCTGCCACTCGGGCCGGCCGGTGATCCACAGACGCGTGAGCGAGAAGACGTCGCCAGTGGCGTGAAGGACCAGACCAGGCAGGATCGAGTCGGTTGCCCACGCAAGCCCACCGTAGACCGCTGCCACGCCGATGTAGAACGGCAGCATCGCCAGCACCGCGGCGGGATGATGGCTGAAATGAGCGAGACCGAACAGCGTGCCGTTGACGAGAATGGCCACTACGACGCCGTGCCGGCGTTCGATCGGCGTCTGCATGTAGCCGCGGAACGCCGCCTCCTCGACGACCCCGGCGACGATCGAGGCCATGACGAGCATCAGGAACACCGTGGTCGACGAAATCCCCGGCGGCACCTCGATCGGCTGCGACTCGGCGGGTAGCGGCGCGAGGCGGCTCATGATGCCGAGCAGCGGCATGAGCGCGGCCAGACCGATCAGACCTGCGACGATGGCCATCGGCCAGACGTCAGCGGCGACGGGGTTGGCGCGCAGGGAGGTGCGGCGCGTATCAGCGGTTGCGTCCGGCCACCCGGCGCCGCCGACGTACTTCCAGAACAGCCACAGATACACCGCCATAGGCACGATCGACCATGGCACCGTCGAGAACACCCGGAGATTCCACCCGGCCAGGATGCTCCACGGCCCCGCGCCAGCGACGAGGACGATCAGTCCCGCGATGACCGCGCGCGCGATCAAGGGAAGGCGTTGCCAGAGTGCGTGCATCTTCAGAACGACGCGGCGATGCCGCTAAACCGAATTCGCTAAACCGTCTTCGTCGGCGCCAAGGTCCAAATCGCCACCACGCTCTTGCCAACGCTGCGGGCCAGCACCGGATCAATCACGCGCGACACGGGGACGAGCACGCGATCCCAGAACATGATCTGGCCGCTGGTCGGCATGGATGCGCGAAGCAGCAGACGGTTGGCGAGCGATGCGGTCATGCCGGCGGCATCGAGATAGAACGCCTCGACGGGGTGAAGCGCCGACGGAGCGGCGGCAAGGAGCGACGCCTTGCTGTAGCGGCGGAAGTGGCCGAGTGCCTTGTCGAACTCGCTGTAGAGCGACTGGTGCGCTGGTGACAGGACGATGATGTGACCGCCTGGCCGCAGGCGGCTCGCGCTTCTCTCGAGCTCGGCGCGGTCGTCCTCGATGTGTTCGAGCACGTCGATGTACAGGATCGTGTCGAAGCGTTCAGCGGCGGCGAGCGTGTCCACGGTGCCGCACACGCCGCGCACCGGACACGGCAAGGGCTGCGCCGCGAGACGCTCGTCGAGCTGACGCAGCAGCGTCGGGTCCGGCTCCAGACAAGTCCACGACCGCTGACGTCCGTCGCAGAGGAAACGCGACGTGCCGCCAAAGCCGGCGCCGACTTCCAGCACGTCGCCGACCACATATGGCTTGATGGTGCGCGCGTAGTACGACTTCCAATGCGTGGCGTGCTGGAAGAGTTCGAGCTCGTTGCCAACGTAGGAGGAGGACACGACCCTATCCGGCGCTTGCATGCGATGCCGTCGACGCGCTGCGCCCTTGGTTCGACGCGACCAGCGTCTGACACTGATCGACGAAGTACTCGTAGTCGCGCACCGGGATGAATGTGGGGTGCGAGCGAGCGTGGAGCACGAGGAAGGCGAACAGCGACGTGAACGCCAGAACCTGAAGCAGCACGATCAGCAGGACGCCGACAGCCGTCGACGTCCAGGCCGGCAACGTCAGCGGCATGAAGACCCTGAAACCCAGCACCGCTAGCAGTGCCGACACCATCGCCGTCACCACAATCGCCGTGACGACCACCAGCCTGACGCCGACGAGCTCGGCATGCACCGAGAGGGCCGAGAGCCCATGCATCACGAGATCGACGAAGTTCATCCCCGATTTCCCCGCGAGACGTGGTGCCCGCTCGGTCGGGATGCTCGCTCGTGGCAGCCGCGCCTTGAACACGGCGGCGGCATAGTGATTCCACAGCTCAGAGACGACGACGAGTCGCCGCAGCAAGCGGAAGGGAATGACGCTGAAGTTTCCGACGCGGACTGGAATCCCGGTCAACAGCCGGTGCGTCCAGCGATACAGTGCGTAGAACACGCGGAAGGTCACGCTCTCGGATCGCCTGGTGCGCTCGGCGAACACCACCGCGCTCCGCTCGTGCTCGGCAAGGCACGCGAGCAGGCGCGGAACGTCCTCCGGAGCGTCTTCGCCGTCACCGTCCATGACGACCACGGCGTCGGGCGATCGGTGCCGTTCGACGAACGCCAGTGCGATGGCGATCGCGCGCTGGTGACCGACGTTACGCCGCAGCGAGAGCACTTCTATACAATCCAGAGCGCGCCAGTCGTTTCCGAGCCAATGCGCCGGGATGCCCGCAGTCGACCCGTCGTCGATCAACAGGACGTCGGCGGTCAGATCGGCATCCGCCAGTACCCGGTCCAGTCGTGGCAGAAGAAGACCGGCTGCCGCCCAATCGTTATAGATCGGTACCAGGACGAGCAACTTGTCTCGCACCGTGCGCCCGCGCATCGCCGAATGGACTGTGTCCGAGGAACCTGTGACTGGCACGCCTCACCTGCAGATGGGCATTACACGTTTTCGGCCAGGTGTTGCCGTTCCTGCATAGCGCCGAGACTGTAAGAGAACGGGGCAACGGGCAGCAGGATGACACAGATCACCACTTACGCGGAGCGGCGCACGAACCGCGCTGCCGTCGGGCTGTCGGCGGCACTCCTCCTGTGTGCGCTCGCCTGGCTCGGCCATCGCCTCGTCTTCTCGCAATTTCAGGATTACGACGACGAAGGATACCTGCTGCTGACCGTCCAGCAGTTCCTTCGAGGTCTCCCGCTCTACGACCAGGTCTACACGCAGTACGGACCTGCCTATTACCTCTGGCAGCAGGTCCTGCACACGGTGATCGGGGTTCCCCTGACGCACGACGCGACGCGCATCGTCACGATCGTCGTCTGGCTGACGTGCGCGGTGCTGGTCGGAGCGATCGTGTGGCTGCTGACGAAGCGCCAGTTGCACGCCGTGCTGGGAACCACCGCAGCGTTCCTGCACCTGACGCAGTTGACATTCGAGCCCGGGCATCCGCAGGAGCTCTGCCTCCTCGGCGTGTTGGGCGCCCTTGCACTCACGACGTGGCGGCTCGTCGTGAAAAAACGCATCGGAGCGGCGTCGATCGCTGTCTGTGCTCTGGTCGCGATTACCGTGCTCACCAAGATCAACGTCGGTGCATTTCTCGCAGGTGCGCTGACGTTGGGGCTGGTGACCGGTTTGAGCCGGTTCGCGTGGCGGACGGTCGTCGAGCGAATCGTCGTGGCCGGGGCGATGGCCGCGGTGCCGGTACTGGTGCGCGGCGACCTGCTTCGCGTTGACATTGCGGCATACGTGGTCGTCGTCTGGTGCAGTGTGCTTGCCGTGTTCATCTCGCGATCGAGCGGAGCCGCGGAGGAAAACATCGTCACGGCATGGGACGTCGTCGTCGGTGTCTCGGCGTTCGCGATCGGATGCGGTCTCGTCGTCGCAGCAATCGTGTACGAGGGATCGTCGCTGAGGGCGCTGTTCGATGGCTTGTTCGTCGCGCCGCTGCTGCTTCCCAAAGTGTTCTGGCGTCCATTGCCGGTGCCGGCGCTTGCTGCAGCCGCCGCACCACTTACGCTGGTTGCGGCGTGGTGTTGGCACCGCGGCATGATCAGCCGGCAACGCTGGATCGGTTTCGCAGGATTGGCGGGCGGTCTGCTCCTGTTCATGTTGTCGGTCGCCAAGGTGTTCTCGGCGCTGTTCGCTGTGGGGCCGCTGCTTGTCTGGCTGGTGCTGTCTGACCGTGCTGTCGGCGCAGAGGAGCGCGCGGCGCGACGCGTGCTGGCCGTTGCCGCGATTTTCATCGCGCTTCAGGCCTATCCGATGCCTGCTGGCACGCAGATCGTACTCGGCACTGTTCTTTACGTGCCGATCGCCCTCGTGATGATCGCCGACGCGCAACGTACGCTGCGTGCGCCGCAGCAGTCCGTGCAGGCCGCGCCACAGTCCTTCGGCCGGCGCGCACTGAAGGCGGCACTTGTCGTGGCGGCGGCGCTGAACATCGGGATGCAGGCGCAGCGCCTCTATGCACGCGCGGTCCCGCTCGATCTGCCTGGGGCCCAACGTGTGCGCACGACCGAGCGCAACGTCGCGACCTATCATTGGTTGAGCGCGAACATCCGCGAGAACTGCGACGCGTTGATCAGCGCGCCCGGACTGAATTCGCTCCACTTCTGGACGGACGTCGCGCCCGTCTCGACGCTGAATACCACGCTCTGGCCGCTGCTCTTCGACCATGATCAGCAGCGCCGAATCGTGGCGGCGGCCGAGCGCGTGAAGCGACTCTGCGTCGCATGGTCTCCACCGCGCATGGAGGCACCACCCGACATTGCCGCCCGACCGCTCATGGCCTGGCTGCAGCGTGAGTTCGAACCGCGTGGACGCTTTGGCGAGTGGGAATTTCGGATGCGCCGCGACGCCCCTGTCAATTCGGTCTACGAAGCACGATGGGGGCAAGGTGGGGAAATCGTCCTCGCGCTCCCATCGATCGATCGCGACGCGGTCGCGCGCATCGCCGTCGTGGATATCGACGCGGATCGAACGCTCGGCGACAGCATGCGCGGCGACGAGGTCGCCGTGCTGGACGAGAGCGGCGCCCGCATGCGCGTGGATCTCGGCATCGACGTCTCGAAACCCAGGCGCATCACGCTGCGGCCTGTCGCGGCGGCGTCTTCGTCGAACGGTCATTCGGTTGTGGTGCGGCTGAGGGCTCGCGACGGTCGTTCGCTGGCGATCGTGCCTGTCGTGTCCGGTGCGCCTTCACCCGGTGTGTCGCCACGCGGGTCGTCGAAATGAACGGGGTCTCGTGAGCCGTCAGCGCGCCGCTTCTTGGAACCGGCGTGTCGTAACGAACACGGACCAGCGGGCATCACTGAACTGCAGCTTCATCGCGGAATCATGGTCGAGTGCGCGCGCCAGCGCCGACTGTGGGTGGGTCACGGCACAGCGAATCTGATACTCGGAAAACAGTTCCTCGAACCGCCCGGACAGATCCGCTTCCCTGACACGAAGAAGAAACTTCTGGGGGTACGCCTCCAACCGCCCATCGACGAAGACGGGGTGCTCCGGCACGAACCACATTAACGTGCCGCCGTCAGCGTATTCGTTGTAGATCGGTCCGTCACAGTTTCGGACAGCGGTGAGCGCCTCAGATGACAGCGGCTGCCATCCCAGGCTGGCTCCGCCGTCGCGCCATCGGAAACCGACGACGGCAAGTGCAATCGTCGCGGCGACAGCGATGACGGCGTATCCTCCGCGTCGTAAGGGAAGCCGCCGTGCGTGTCCGGACAGGGGCACGAGCCTGGAAATCGCGGGCACGGCGAGCAACGCAAACGACGGCGCGTTGCGAATGGAGATAATCGAGGCCGCTGCAATCACACCGCTGGCTGCGACCAGCAGGCGATCCGAACGGTCCCACTGAGCGACATGTCGGACGCGGAGGACCACTGTGACGGCGAACACGGCGAACAAGATCCAGAATGGGACGCTCGAAGCATCAGCGAACGCCGACCGATACTCGTGAATACCGAGTAATCGGGCTTCACTGACCGTTTGAGTTACCCGCGGCCAGTAATGCCACCCGAGCGGGCTCGCCATCGGCGCGGCGGCGCAGAGCACCGCGACCAGAGCGGCGCGTCGAAACTTACTACGCGTCCATAGCATCGCCTCGACCGCGTTCGCGCACGCAATGACGACGCCGAGGAGAACCACGCCGTGCGCGTTGGCCCATACGACCATCAAGACCGGAAGCCAATCAATCCGATCTCGAATCACCATCCACATCGCCAGCATCAACAGGGCGAGGCTCATCACCTGTGGTCGCACCGCCCATTCCGGCGGCGTGACGATGAGGAGCGATAGCAGCAGCACGAAACGCACATCGGCGCTGCCGCGCATCAGTGTCCACGAGGCCGCGATGGCAATAACGGCGCAGGCGCCGCTCACGATCGTGAGAAGTACGGGCCCCCCAAGTACGTAGATGCCGTACGCGAGCACCTGGCTGAGCCACTCATGGTTCAACCATGGCTGCCCCGCGAAGGTATGAGAGAAGAGCTCGATCGTCGGAATAGAGCCCGACTGCCAGATACTCTGGCCAGCCCGCAGGTGAAAGAACGTATCTGTCTGGGGTGGGATGACACCGGCGATCGCCATCAACGCAATGAACGTCAGGGCGACCGGTAAATCGTCCACGCACAATTCCGGCAGGGCCCGATTCGTCCACCTGGGTCTGGTCACGCGTGCTCCCGGTCAGCGAACGGCCGACGACGGATTTCGCGACGCTCCCGCGGCGTATGCGGTCACCGGGACGCGAGTGAGGACGAGGCGCCACGGCAGGACGGCCGATTCGACCAGGATCGGCAGGCGCAGCTTCGACGCGCCGAATTCCCGTTCCACGAACGTGATGGGCACTTCCGAGATCGCGCAACCCGCACGAACGGCTTCCCACAATAGCTGCACCAGGAACGCATACCCTTCCGCGTCGATGCGGTGCAGCGGCAGTGCTGACAGCGTCTCCCGCTTCCAGCAACGGAAGCCACTCGTGCAATCGCGAACCGCCATCGAGCAGATCCACCGGACATACCGGTTCGCGCCCGCACTCAACAGTCGCCGCCGCCGCGGCCAGTTGACGATCTGGCCGCCCGGGACGTAGCGGGAGCCGATCACCAAATCTGCGTCCTTCGCTGCCTCCAACATCGCGACGAGGTCTCGCGGGCGGTGCGACAGGTCCGCATCCATCTGGCAGATCACGTCAGCGTCGGTCCGCAGCGCCTGTTCGATGCCATCCAGGTATGCGCGCCCAAGCCCTTTCGGTCCGGTGCGGTGCAACACGGAAATGCGGCCATCGCTTTGGGCGGCGAGTTCGTCCGCCAGCGCCCCTGTGCCATCGGGGGACCCATCGTCAACGACGAGCACCCGTGCGTTCGGGATTTCGAGGAGGCCTGCAACGAGCGTCGGCAGGTTACGACGCTCGTTGTAGGTGGGAACAATAACGAGGGGGCGCACGCCGAATGGCGTCGCAACTCCTCTGCCACGACGGGAACGGCGCAAATGTGGCGTGAAATCGAGCATCGTGCCCGACTCGTCTGGCTAGAGCCAGACTCAGTTCCGCGGCCACCCAGATGGGCGAGGCGTAGTTCAAGCCGCCGAGAAGAGAGTCGACGACGGCGCCCCTTTGTGATGTTGAACCAGGGACCTGGTGACGAGGGCGCACAGGCACGTGAGAATCACGACGGAGACCTGCAGGGGCATCACCCGTGCCGTCGGCATGAGGACGAACAGGAACAGGGCATACACGAGCTTCCAGAACCATTCGCGTAACAGTGGCTCGCCTTCCGTTTGAATCCACCCACCGAGCCAGATGAGCGCCGGCGCGAGAATCGTCAGGTCGTAGACCGTGACGTGTGGATTCACGAGTGCGGTTGCCACGATGACGATTCCCAGTCGTGCGGAAATGGGAGCACGGGAACGCCACGCCAGAACGGCGCAGGCGACTATCCCTACTGAAAGGGCCGCCACAAGCGCCATGCCGGGCCATCCTGGAACGAGTCGAAGCAGCGTCGTCAACGAGTGCATCTGACTCGGCCGGGGTTGCAGGGCAGCCGTAATCTGCGGGAGCGTGATCATCCACGGTACGTAGTCGCCGAGCGTAGAAGCTCCCAGGAGACCGGCGACGGCCAAAAGTTGCAGGCCTACCGATGTGACGGCGCCAGCGATCATCGCCCACTCAGCGCACGCGATTGTGACGACCGCGAGCACCAGCCCCCATTGCGGCTTGATGGCGACGAGGCCAAGAGCGAGCCCGGCGAGAAAGCGGTGGTTCTTCTCCAGCGCCGTCGATGCGAGCACAAATGCGACGACGAGCACACTCGTCGTCTGACCGTGGAGTACCAGATTCCAGAACGGTGGAAACGCCGCAGCCCCGGCGATCAGCAGGCGTGTGTCCGGGAGCGCTTCACGCCGCGGAGACCAGGCGAACCAGATGGCCCCGACGTAGACGAGAACGTTGATGCCGGCCCAGATGAGGCCAGCGGCCGTGTAGGAGAAGTGCGTCAACGGCCAGAACAGCAGCGCCGTCTGCGGTGGATAGACGGGCAGGTACTGCTCTGGTGTGGACGCAGGTACGAGTTCGATCTGTCTCTTATAAAAGGCCGCTGCGTCGTAGAGGTCGGCCGCATCGCCCGTGCGAGCAACCGACCCGAACGTGTAGAACTGAATGAAATCGGTCCACTTGAGCGACCCGAACACACTGCGTTCGGGGCCGAGGACGATCACCGCAGCGACCACCCAGAGCGCGCACGCGACAATCGTGGCGTGGGCCCGCGCCCGGCGCGCGGTAATCGGAATTTTCCGAATCACGTCACGAGGCGAAAAGCCGGACAAGTTCAGAACCGCATCCCGACGCCGACCGTGAATTGCGAGAACGTGTACGCCTCCTGCACGCGCATCACCTTCCGGAAGCGATAACCCACGTCCACGTAGGTGCGTCCCGATGCGAGCCCGACGCCGGCGACGAACTCGGCCATCGGCTTGAACGTGCTCACTGGGCCGACATCGATGAAGCCGTCCGGCGCGCCGAACGTCATGATGACCGGGTCGCTGACGTCCCCCAACGTCTGCTCGGTCACCTTTCGCTCGACGTTCAACACACCCGCACCACCGCCCACGTACGGGCGTACCGAAGGTCCTTTCGCCAGCACGTACTTGGCGCCGCCGCTGAAGCCGAGGCCGCGGTCGCGCCCGCTCAGGCTCCACGGTACGCCGTTAATCGCAGTGAGAACGTCGGAAAGGTCCGCGAGGTCCGCCGCGGCGCGGTCGGTCAGCAGGTTGTCGAAGTAGGTGAATGCGACGTACGCTTCCGTTCGCGGGTTCAGACGTTCGCCGATCTCGATGCTGTACGTGGCGGCTCTCTGATCGCCAAACGAGGCGCCGGCTCCGCCCGTCATGTAGCCGTGATTCAGATCCGGCGACGCGGGGCGTCCCTGCGCGGCTGCTGTGGTAGCGGTCAGCAGAACCAGACACGGCACGAACGAGAAACGTCGGAACGCAGTCATCCAAGTGCTCCTGTTACGGGCCGCCTGAAGGCGGCCACTACATTTATCGGCGCGTGGCGGTGAAGCTGTGCGACGCGACGAGCGAACCGACGCCGATGGGGTTGTCCCCCACCGTGAGCACGTTGTAGGTGCTCACGGTGCGGCCGGCCATTTGGTTGCCGGTGAACGAGGCGGTGACGCTCGAGCCCACGAGTCTCAACTCGCGCGGCACGTCTTCGATGCAGCGGATGATCAAGCCCGTGCGGTCACACGACGTGGCGTTCATCGCCAGGCTCGTGGCGCTGGTGGTGCCGGTGTACTTGCACGCGAGGCCGGTGCTCTCCATCGTCAGCGTCGCTAGAAGACGGTCGTTGTCCGGCGCCAGCGTGACTGTGCCCACGTCGTTGATCGGCAAGAACGTCGTCACGACGCCCGCCGCGCACTCGCCGCCCTGCGCGGAGGTGAGCGTCATCGGACCACTCCAGACGCCGTCGACGCTGGGAAGGAACAGTGATGCCGACGTTGGGGACACTGGACGCGAATCCTGACAACCGAGCGCGGTGAGCGCAACCGTGAGCAGCACGGCGCGCATGCCATACGATCGTTTCATGTTTGCTCCTGCGCGGTGCTCCAGCATCACGCTGGACGCCCGCCACGCCCGATGGTGCAAGAACCATGCACCGTGTGTTTCCACGCCAACCGCCGCTCGCCGCCTCCGAAATCTGCCAGACCCGCGAACTCCATCTGGATCACGCGGCAGTTCTCATGGGAACACCGTCCAACTCAACGTGGTGCGATACCGCACCGGCACGCCGTCCCTCACCGCGGGAGCGAACCTCCATAGCTTCGCGCCGCTCAACAGCATCATGTCCGCCATGCGTCTCGGCTCGCTCACGAGGCGAACGCGCTCGACGGTGCCATCGGTGGAGATGACGAGCTCCATTCGATTGACGATGGCCTGATCCGGGCCGCCGACGACCAACGGCGGCGGCATTTGCGGGTAAAGCATCACTGGCGGCTGGACGTCGGCATCTTCGCGCGAATAGATCGCCTTCGCGCTGCCCACACGCTCGTGTGTGCCGATCGCGGACGACTCCGAATCGAATCCTGACGGCGCGCGCAGCGTTTCATAGGCGACGATCGGCGGCACGCGCGCGTTCGCCTCGGCCTTGCCGCGAGACGCGCTCGCCGAGAGCCTGGCGGCCAGGTCGCGCGACTGCGAACCGTCCTGCGGCTTGCCGGACCCTGACTCGTTCGGTCGCGCCGGCGCACCGTTCGTGGACGCGGCCCCATTCGTCCTTGCCCCGGGCGCGGCGGGCGCAGCGGCTTCCTCTGCCTCGGCTGGAGGCGGGCTGCCTTCGACACCGGCCGTGAGCCACACGGCGACGAGTGCGCTGGCCGCCACGGCGACTCCGGCAGCGGCCAGCGCCCATCGTGGCATCGTGCGTTTCGGCGGGGGCGCCGGCGTGATGACATTGGCCTTCGGCGCCAGCGGTATCGGCGGCGGCAGCGTCCGTTGCGGTTGCGGCGGCGTCGCCACCGGCGCGCTGCCGTGCGTGCTCCGGTATCGCGCGTAGATGGACCGAATCAATTCGGTCCGGCCGCTCTTGCCGAAGTACGCCAGGCCATCGGCGAACGCCTTCAGCGAGGGATGTGTGTCCGGTACGTTCGCCTGCGTGACGAAGAGACGCAGCGCCACGGGCACATCGGCAGTGGACAGCAGCTCGTGCAACGCACGGCCGGCTGCAATGGGCCCGTGTTCGCCGCGCCGCGAGCCGTGAATGCTGACGATGCCGTTGGCGTCGATGACGACGTCGTCGAACCCGGGTATGTCATCCCGTCTCGCCAGCATCACCTTGTCGAGCAGCTCCTGGAGCAGCGCGACGGCCTCGTCCCAATGGACCGGGAGCGCCCGGGCGAGCACGGCGCCCACCGGGATGAGATTCCCGACGATGGGGTCGTTGCCGCTCTCAGAGCCGAATTCGTTAATGCCGGTATCGATGGTCACCATCAACTCCAGACAGCTGTCTGCCCAGGGCTAGACAAATCGCCTCGATCGGGCCCCGTACCTGGGGTTTTGGGGCCAATCGCCGGGTATACGCCTTGCTGCTTATATCCACCATGACCAGCGCTTCTCCGCACCTCAAACGCCTCACCAACTGGGTTGGGTTCGTCGTCTTCGCGGCCTGGGCTGTCGTGACGTTGAGCAAGATGCCTGCCGCGGGCCTCATGCTGGCGCCGACGTTTCTGATGGAACTCGCGGTTGCGATCTCGTTCCTGATCCGGGATGAGCCGGTCGCGGCGACCAAGAGCTTCCGTGCACGTTTCAGCGCGTACGCCGGCTCGTTCATGATGGTCGCGTTCCTGGAGCTTGGGCGCCGATTCCACGCGGAGTGGTTCGAGCCACAGGTCAACGTGCTCACACCGTTCGCGGCGTTCCTGTGGATGGCCGGCTCGATGTGGATCGTGTACTCGCTCTGGCACCTGCGGCGTGCGTTCAGCATCGAACCGGCGGCGCGCCGACTGATTACGTCGGGCCCCTACAGCATCGCTCGCCATCCGGTGTACACGGGATACTTCGCCCAATACGTCGCGATGCTGATGATCTTCCCGTCGCTCGCACTTGCGCTCGTGCTGCTGGCGTGGACGGCCGCGATGCTGGATCGGATGTACCTGGAAGAACGCGTGCTCAGCTCCGCGTTTGGCGAGTACGTCGAATACAAGCACCGCGTCGGCGCACTCGGCCCGGTGCTGTTCCGTCGCACCCCGCGTCCTCGTCCCGTCGCCAGCGTGTAAGCGTCGCATCGATCTCCTGACAGCGGGCCCTCGCCGGGCCCGCCCCGCCTACTGCAGCGGCGCGTAATAGCCGCCGCGGCTTCTGATCTCGACGTCGCGCTGCTTGGCGCGAATCTCCACTCTCCGCCACCGTCCATCGCGAGCGCGGTTGGTCGATTGATAGCCGACGACATAGCGCCGCCGCAGCTCGTCGAGAATCTTGTGATAGTCCGATGAGAGGGTGGTGACGTCCGACGGGAAGTACGCCGTGCCGCCCGATCGATCGGCGAGCTGCTGCAGCTGCGTCCGCTCGACGCGGCTGCCGATGCCGACCGGAAAAATCACTGCGTCCGTCTGCTGCAGCTTGCGCAGCACGTCCTCGAACGTGCGCAGACTTCCGGGGCCGTTCGAGGTCGCGTTCTCGTCCCGGCCGTCGGTGACGACGACGACCACGCGCCGCGTGCGCACGGTCCCGAGCTGCGCGAGACAGTCATACAGCGCGTCGTAGAGCGCGGTGCCGCCATCGGCGACGTACGCGTCGATCGCCTTCTGGGAATAGTCGCGCCGGTCGGTCGGTGAATGGACGTACTCGGACTTGCTGGCGAACATGATCATGCCGACCTGGTCTTCCGGTCGCATCGCGTCGATGAACTCGCGCGCGGCGGACTGCGCCCGAGCGGCGCTCTTCTTCATGCTGCCGCTCGAATCCAATGCCAGCATGAAGGTCACCGGCTGCACGGCCTCCTGGAACACGTCGATCTTCTGTGGGACGCCGTCCTCGAGCACGTCGATGTCCTCGCGCGTCAGTGAGGGCGGGATATCGCCGGTGCCGACGCCGGTGAACTCGAGCGAGGCTCGAACCGGCGGCGCCATAGGCGCCATGTAGCCTTTGCGTGCGTCGATTTTGAACGTCGTTCCTGGGATGTCGACCCGCAGCTCGCGCCACGTGCCGTCGCGCAGCTGATTCTTCGGCGTGTAGGTCAGCAGATAGCGATTCTGCACATCGCTCGCGATCGCCTCGTAGCTCGAGAGCAGCTGCCGCTCGTCGAGCGGAAACCAGGCGTGACCTCCGGTGACGTCGGCCAACTGCGAGAGCAGCTTCTCGCCCTTGAGCGAAATGCCCGCCACGCCGCCGAACCCGATCACGTACAGCGTCACGCCGCTGTTCTTCAGGGCCGCCGTTGCCGCTTCGAAGGTCGCGACGCTGTTCTCGTCGTAGCCGTCGGTGATCAGCACGATGGCTTTGCGCCGCTTTTCGGCCGCCAACGAACTGGATGCCTCGTACAACGCGTCGAGAATGGCGGTCCCACCCTTGTGGCGAATCGCATCGATCGCTCCGAGCACGGTCGCCCGATCCGTCGTGGGTCCCGTGACCGACGCGATCGAGCGCGCGAACGGCGCGACGATGATCTGGTCGTCCTTGGCGAGCGGCTCGATCAGGCGTGCGGCCGCGGCACGCACGGCATCCGACCGGATCGCCATGCTCTGGCTGCCGTCCACCAGCAGTGCGAACAGCGCCGGCTCACGGCTCTGCTTCAGCAGGTCGATCGTCTGCGGTGTGCCGTTCTCCGTGATGACGAATCGATCGCTCGTCAGGTCCCTGACGAAGCGACCCTTCTGATCGATGATGGTCGCCTCAACCGCGACGCTCGTCACGTCGACGGCCTCCTCGACCTCGAGCGGCCTCAGGACCATCGTGTCGCGGATCATTCGTCCCGTGGGCAGCTCCGCTTCGACCGTCAGCTCCCGCTTCTCGAACGGGTTGTCATCGGCCCACAACGCATCATAGGGCGGGCCGTCCGTGTCGACGGACAGGAACAGCTTGTCAACGTAGAACTGCACCTGCAGCGGCGCGTTCTGCGGCGCTCCATCGACGCGGGCGACGATGCGAATCGTGCCCGGGATGGTGGTGCGGCCGAGTGGAGAGGTGATGTGGATCGTGGGCTCGGCTTCGCGCGCGGTCGGCCGGACGCCGGCCGAGAGCATCACCAGGCACACGACTCCCGCCGTGAGAACGCGAGTCATTACGCGAAGACCGGGGCAGGCTCCGTATCGTCGACGAAATAGCTGGCGCACGCCGCGTCGAGCAGATCCGTCGTCAGCCGACGCTCTTCGCCCAGGTAGGCCGCCTGCGCAAGCGCCTGGTCGAGAAGGTCGCGAGGATGGCACCCGCGCAGCGCGAGCTTCCGGGGGCGGTAGTAGCGCTGCAGGAGGTCGTCGATGAGCGCGTCGTCGTAGGCGATGCCGCGCTCGGCGCAACACATGGAGAAGATCTGCTTGAAGTCCGCAATCGTCGGACTCTCGCAGAACACCTTGTAGTGAATGCGGCGGAGGAACGCTTCGTCGACGAGCTCCGAGGGTCTGATGTTGGTCGCGAACACGACCAGCAGCAGGAACGGCAGCTCGAATTTCTGGCCGTTGTTGAGCGTGAGGAAGTCGACGCGACTCTCGAGCGGGACGATCCAGCGGTTGAGCAGATCGCGCGCCGAGCAGCGCTGACGGCCGAAGTCGTCGATGACGAGCACGCCGCCGTTGGCCACCGCCTGAATGGGCGCGGTGTAGAAGCCGGTCGTCTTCGAGTACGACAGCTCGAGCGATTCGAGCGTCAGCTCGCCGCCAACCATCACGAGCGGCCGTTTGCAGCGCACCCAGCGACGGTCGTGGCCCAGCTCGCGCGACAGACTGGTGGTGGTCGTCGCCGTCTCGATCGGCTCGTGGTTGACCGGATCGAAGAGGCGAATGATGTTGCCTTCGACTTCGAGCGCATATGGGACCGCCAGCTCGCCATCGAGCAACCCGCGAATGGCCTGCGCGATCACGGTCTTGCCGTTGCCGGGAGGCCCGTAGACGAACATCGAGTGCGCCGCGCCGATGGCCGGTCCGACTTGATCGAGCACCCGTTCGCTCAGGACCAGGTGCGAGAACGCCTGACGCACGCGCTCGCGTGTGATCGACCGGGGCACGGCGTTGCGATAGGCCAGCAGATACGCGACATATTGGCTGAGCGGCACCGGGGCGATGCCGACGTACTGGTTGTTCTCCAGGAACAGCATCGCGCGCTGACGGCCGCTGTCGGTGATGCGGTAGCGGAACGACGCTCCACCCAGCGTCGAGCCGCCGACGATCTCGCACTGATGGAGACGCTTGATGAAATCGAGCGCCGGTTCGATGACGGAGAACTCGACGCCGAGCCGCTTGGCGATCTCGATGCCGGTCAACTCACCCGAGAAGTGCAGTAGCTTGAGTACGAGCTGGATGAACAAGTCCAGGCCGAGTCCGGACGCTTCCATCGTCGTCGGACACCGTGGCAGCAGTGCCGTCGTGCGATCCGCAGCATCCCGAGAGTCGTCCGCCAGAACACGCGTCATCATTGCTGTGTCACCTCGAGCGACACGCCGTCGCGCACCGTCGGCGCGCCCGGGGTCTCAACTAGTTGGGCTCGCATCCGGCGAGCCATGATTTCGGCGGCACGAAACTGCGGTCGCGACGCGCGCGCGACGTCGAACGCGTTCAGGGCTTCCCGATAACGGCGCCGCGAGAGATGCAGCAGTCCTTCGTTGTAGGCCGCCCTCGCCTTGTCGGCGGACGCGGACAACGTTTCGAGGGCGGCCGGGAGATTTCCTTCTTCCTCGTACGCGAGCGCCAGGTTGTTGCGCGCCGACTCGAGGTCGGGCCGCAGCTTCAACGCGCCCCGGCAGGCCTCGGCCGCCTTCGTGGGATGACCCTGGAGGCGCCAGCCGTGGCACAGGTTGCTGAGTGCGTACGCGGCATTCACGTCCAACGCGAGCGCCTGTTCGAACTGGGCTCGAGCGTCGAAAATCTTGCCCATTGACTGGAGCACGGTGCCTAACGTGTTGTGCGCGCTCGGCGAGTCGGGGAGGTAATACACCGCCCGATAGGCATCTGGGAGCGCGAGATGCGGAAAGCCCCAGTCGCGCCAGATGCGCGCCAAAGCGTCCCAGGACGCGCCGTCCGCCGGGTCGAGGGCGACGGCTGCGCTGAAATGCTCGTGCGCCAGATCGAGCACGCCGTGACGAACGTATGCCGCGGCCACGGCGCGATGGTTCGCCGCAGTCGGTTCCAGCGTCAGCGCGCGGAGCTCCTTGGCCAGGGTCGGGTCCGAAATCTCGATGGTGCGCGCCTGCTCGGGGCCTGCCGGCCGTGCACGCTCGGACGCGGCGCGCACTTTCTGGATGTACGACTCGAGCGACTGTGGCGCGGCCGGAGCACGCCGGGCGCTCGGCGCAGTTCGAACCGAGCGCACCGGCTTCCGGGCCGCGCACCCGGCAATCAGCGCGGCCACCACGATACTGACAACGATCCTGAACATGGATAACCCTTGAACGTGGCAACGAGCCTCAGAAGTCGTTCGCTTCCTCAGCCCGCAGCCGCGCACGGCGCCGGAACATGTAGAGCACAAGAGCGACGACGAACAGCACACCGAGAATGGCAGTATTCATGGGTTAACTCCTCCTCCTCCAATGGTCATATTGGTGAACACGTCGACGAATTTGATGACCCCGGGTCCAACGGCGACGACGAAGAACGCCGGAAGCAGGCAGAACACCAGCGGGAAAATCAGCTTGACCGACAGCTTGGCGGCCCGCTCCTCAGCGCGTTGACGACGCTTGACGCGCGATTCTTCGGCGTGCGTGCGCAGGGCCTGGGCGACGCTCGTCCCGAATCGCTCGGTCTGGACGAGCATGGCCACCAGCGCGCGGACGTCATCGACCGTTGTCCGGCGGGCAAAGTTCTTCAGCGCTTCGACGCGAGGCTTGCCGGCCCGCGTTTCGGTGTTGACGAGTTGGAGCTCGAACGCCAGCGCCGGATAGGCGATCGCGAGCTCCTCGGCGCACTTCAGGATCGCCTGGTCCATCGAAAGGCCGGCCTCGAGGCTGACGATCAGCAGATCGAGCGCGTCGGGCAGGCCGTTCTGGATCTGCTTTCGGCGCAGCTTGATGCGGCGCGCGACGAAGTAGCCGGGGAGCATATAGCCGACGATGGCTCCCGCGATGCCAAAGAGCCAGCCGGTGCGGAATCCGAAGACGAAGAAGACAACGACGAATCCCGACGCCGCCCCAATCAACTCGGCGAACGAATAAATCAGCGCCGACTTGAAGCCGTAGAAGCCGGCGGTGGCGAGCCGGCGCTGTAGCCGGCCCATCTCCTTCGGCGACTTCGGCACCCACTCGGCGAGCCTCTTCTCTTGCTCGGTCGGCACATCGGAGAGGCGTTGATTTTCCGCGAGCACGCCGGTGCGTGCGAGCGGACTATCGACGAGCAGCCGGCGGCGACCGGGAGCCTGCCGCGCCAACACGGCTTGCGTCGCCATGCCGGCCAGCAGCGCTATCGAACCGAACAGCGCGATGAGGGCGATAGTCAGCTGTGACATCACTCAGTACTCGAGTTGGATCATCTTCCGGATGATCAGCGAGCCGACGACCTGCAACGTGATCGCCGCCCAGATCAAATTGACGCCGAGCGGTGTGCCAGTGAGGACCCCGAAGTGATCGGGGTTGAGCAGGAACAACATGAATGCGAGGGCTGGCGGCACGCCGATGAGCACGAAACCGGTCATGCGCGCGTGCGCCGACACGACGCGGATCTGGCGTTTGACTCGGAACCGATCGCGAATCACGGTGGCGATGTTGTCGAGGATCTCCGACAGGTTGCCGCCGGACTCGCGTTGAATGAGGACGGCGGTGACGAAGAAACGCGCATCGAGCAGCGGCACGCGCTGCGCGAACTCCTTGAGGGCGTCGCCAATCGGCATGCCGTAGTTCTGCTGGTCGTAGAGCAGCCTGAACTCGGGGCCGATCGGACTTGGCATCTCCTCGGCCACCATCGCGAGTCCGGTGGTGAAGGTATGGCCGGCCTTGAGCGCGCGCGAGACCAGAGCCAGCGCTTCAGGAAACTGCTCCTCGAACTTCAACACGCGGCGGGTGCGCTGGAATTGGAGAATCCGTACGGGCACCCACGCCGCGAGCGCGCCGGCGCCAATCGCCAGGAGCAGCATTCCCGAGAGCTTCAACGTGATGTAGGCCACGAGGGCGCCGCACGTTGCCGCCGTGAGAAGGAAGGTGCCGACGGTGATGCGGTTGCCCGACTGTTCGATCAACAGCTCGAGCGGCCGCACGACGTTGCGGCTGCGCATGAGCGTGGCGTCGAACGTCGGCACCGAGCTCAGCTGCCGTGCCTTCTTGAGCAGCTTCGAGGCCGTCCGCACGGTCTCGCGCTTGCCCTTCAGCCGCTTCCAGAACGCCTGCTGGACCTGCTCCTCCGGGCGGATGACAAACAGCCAGTACGCGCCGAGAATGCCAGTCAGCATGATGACGAACGAGATGGTGACAATCGCCATCAGAACCTCCCGGGGCGGGGCTCGTTGATCGGATGCATGTGGGAGAACATGTCCATCGGGAGCGGCCGTCCCGACGCGGCGATGCGGTCGGCGCACTTCGGTCGCACGCCGGTTGCCCGGAAGCGGCCGACGACCTGACCCTCCGCATTGATGCCGCTCTGGTGGAACACGAAGATCTCCTGCATGGCGATCACCTCTTGCTCCATGCCGGTGATTTCCGCGATCGACGTGACGCGCCGCGTGCCGTCGGTCAGACGGGTGACTTGAATCACGAGGTTGACCGCCGAGGCGACCTGCTGCCGGACGGCCTTGTCCGGAATGTTCAAGTTCGCCATCGCGATCATCGTGTCGAGGCGATACAGCGCGTCGCGCGGGCTGTTGGCGTGAATCGTCGTCAAGCTGCCATCGTGACCCGTGTTCATCGCCTGCAGCATGTCGAGCGCTTCTTCACCGCGGACCTCGCCGACGATGATGCGATCGGGGCGCATACGCAGGGCGTTGATGACGAGGTGTCGCTGCCTGATGGCGCCCTTGCCTTCAATGTTGGGCGGTCGGGTCTCGAGCCTCACGACGTGCCGCTGACGAAGCGTGAGCTCCGCGGCGTCTTCAATGGTGACGACGCGCTCGTTCTCCGCGACGAAGCTCGAGAGCACGTTCAAGAGCGTTGTCTTACCGGCGCCGGTGCCGCCAGAGACGATGACGTTGAGGCGCGCACCGATGGCCCCCTTCAGGAACTCGAGCATCGGCGAGGTGAGCGATTCACGCTGAACGAGATCGTTGGCGCCGAGGCGGTCGGTCCGGAACCGCCGGATTGACATCGCCGGACCGTCGAGCGCCAGTGGCGGGATGATCACGTTGACGCGCGATCCGTCCTGCAGGCGGGCGTCGACCATCGGACTCGATTCGTCGATGCGCCGTCCGACGGCGCTGACGATCCGCTCGATGATCTGCATCAGGTGCTTGTCGTCGCGGAACGCGATCTCGGTCTCTTCGATGCGGCCGTTCCGTTCGACGTAGACCAGGTCGGCGCGATTGACCAGGATGTCCGAGATCGCCGGGTCCTTGAGCAGGAGCTCGAGCGGCCCCAGGCCGAACAGCTCGTCGAGCACGTCGGACGACACCGTCTCGCGCTCGAACAGGCTGAGCGGCATCGTCGCGCTCTCTTTGTCGAGAATGCTGGCGATGACGCCGCGGATTTCCGGTTCTGCGTCGGCGCGCGAGATCTGCGTCAGCCGATCGAGGTTCAACTTGTTCAGGAGCTCCTGATGGACCCGCCCCTTGAGCTCGAGATATCTGCTGGTGCGGTCGTCCACCAGCCTGGGACGAGCCGCCTGTGGTGCGATTGCTGTGCTCATGTCGCCCTCTTATGCCCGCCGAAAGGCCAGGCGCCCCAAGACGCCCGAAGGGCGTTCACGCTGTTGCTTCACGATGCCGCTCAGTTCGCCGGCGAGGTTCCGGAAGGCGTTCGAAAGCGCGTTCTGCTCGAGCGCCATCGGCCGGCCGACGTTCAACGCCTCGATCGCGAGGCGGTAGTCGCTCGGGATCAGATGCTTGACGGAGTCGCCGATGACCCGCTCGACATCGGCGTGCGCGATCTCGGCACGCTTGTCGAAGCGGTTCATCACCGCCATGACGCGTGACGAGCCGTAGCGGGTGCGCAGCAAGTGCGCCAGTCGTCCGGCACTGCGCAGCGACGGCAGTTCCTGGCTGGTGACGACGACCATCGTGCTGACGATTTCGAGCGCATCGAGCGTCGCCGTGTCCGATCGCGGCAGGTCGAGCAGCACGTAGCGATAGCGGCTGGCCGCGAATTCGATGAGCGCGCGGACGCGCTGCGGGTCGAGCGGGCCGTGGCCCAGACGGTCGGAGGCGGCCAGCAAATCGATCCCGGCCTTGGTCTTCTCGACGACGCTGGTGAAGAACGATTCGTCCATGCGATGCACGTGGTCGATCGCATCGACCACCGAGAACCGAGGCTCGACGCCGAGAAACAGCGCCGCATCGCCGCTGCCGATGTGCAGATCGATGACCAGCGCCTGCGTCTTCGCGACGCGCGAGAGCATCGTCGCCGTGTTGACGGCCAGTGTGGTCGTGCCGACGCCGCCTTTCGCGCCGACGAAGGCAAACACCTGGCCGACCTGCTGCGGCGCCACGCCGACAATGAGGCGACGGATGGCTTCATCCAGCGCCTCCGCCGTCAAAGGCTCTTGAAGGCATTCGTTAACACCGGCACGCATCGCCTCGAGCATCAGACGCGGTTCGAGCGTCGACGCGACCAGAATGACGGGCGTGTTCGCATAGTGTTTGCGAAACGCCGGCAAACCCGCAGGCAGTTGTGCCTGCCCGCGGACGTCGACGATCAGCGCCGACGGCGCTGATGCCGAGGTGGGGGCCGCGTTCAGACTCTCCCGGTCGAGACGGGTCGATTTGATACCCGTCCCGCGGAGCGCCTCTTCGAGGCGAGAGTCCGTACTGACGACTGCGACGTGGATCACGAGGGTTCCGCCTTTACCTGATCAACTGAATCTGCGTGATAAATGACGCCTGCGGATCGATGGGCGCCTGCCCGCCCGTCACCAGGCCGGGCGCCTCGCAGAGGTACCCGACGACATCGTTGCCCTGCATCCGGTCGATGAAGAAGCCGAGGATGTTCACGACCGTGAACGTCGGCAGCCCCTGGCGCCTGGTCGAATCGTAGACCGCGGTGTCATACACCGGAACCGCGACGATCCGAGGGCTGTGCGGGGCACAAGGCGTCGCGGCTTGCGCGCAGCTCATGTCGACCGACTTGGTCACCGGGTCCCATTGCGCGTTCGGGTCCAGTGCGATCAAGTCCTGGACGCCCTGTTTCGTCGGCCCGATCATGTTGCCGTTCTCGCTCACGAGCACGTCGCCGATCTCGATCGGGAGGCCGTTGCAAGTTGCGATGTTGTCGCGGTAGTCGTCGCCGCCGGTGCTGTTGCCGTCGTAGCGCGGAATGCGCACCGGCTGGAACACTCCCGGCTCGATGGCCGACTGCGGCCCGCCCTGCTTCAACACCACCCTCCGACCGAGATCAGCCGCCACCGTGAACCCGGTCCCCGGACCACTCGAAGACGGATGGGTGTAGATATCCGGGTTGGGCAGCGGTGTCGGCTGCCCCCCGCCCGTGGTCGTTTCGAAGCGGTCGTCCTCCGTCCACTGTTGGTTCGGCGGGGTTTCGACCGGAGCCGTCACGTCGTAGATGTCGTTCCACTTGTCGGGGATCGCCCATGGCTTCATGCAGTCGCTGGCGTCCGCCACGGCGACGCGGGCGGTCGCGGTGGCGCGAACACCCTGATTCAGGATGCCGACGGTTTGCCCGAAGATGGACGGCAACGGGTTGCCGCGCGCCTGGTTGCGATAGACGTCCACGCGGATGCACGGCGTTCTGCCGGCGCCATCTGGCGGGCACAGCGCCGCGGGATCCGCGGTGAAAAACACGTCGGTGTTGATGTCGACGTTCGGCGCCTGTCCCCAGATGCCGTTGGAGAGCGCGACTTGTCGTGCGGCCAATCGGGCCGGTCCGGTCACGGTTCGGTCCGTCCATCCATTGGTGTCGAAGGCCATGGCGATGGCGCCGGCGAGCGCGCCTCCGTCGGCGGCGTTCTGCGCCATGCGCCGGCCGACCCACATGACCCCGTAATCCACCACGAAGGTGAGAAACGCGATCAGGACGACCATGCCGATGGCGACGTGAAGTGCGATGGCACCGCGTTCCGAGCGTGTTCTCTGGTAGAGCCGCGCGTCGATGATGTTCCGCATGTGAACCTCGCCGTCCTTTGAGTTAGCGGCGTCCGTTGTCGTCTGCCGGTGGCGCGTCGACCGTGCCGCCACCGCCTTCGAGACTCCCGCCGAGCTCATCGCCGGGCGGCAGGAAACGTCCCGGCAATGTGGGCAGCGGCGGCACTTCGTCGGGATTGAGCGCGCGTACCAGCCGCGGCGTGATCAGCACGAGCAGCTCGGTGCGTTCCTTGCGATCCGCTCGGCTCTTGAACAAGTGCCCGATGATCGGCACTTGACTGAGCAGCGGAATGGCGGCGGTGTCGAGCTGCGCCGTGTTGTCGATCAGGCCGGCCACGGCAAACGACTGGCCATCGCGCAGTTCCACCTCGGTTTCAGCGCGGCGCGTCTGCAACGCCGGGATCCGGAATCCCTCCAGCGTGATGCCATTGTTGAAATCGAGCTCGCTGACCTCGGGCCGCACCTTCAGCCGGATGAGATCGCCGGCGATCGTCGGCGTGAAGTTGAGACGGACGCCGAATTCCTTGAACTGAATCGTCAGCTGCCCGAGCGAGGTCACGATCGGAACCGGGAACTCTCCGCCGGCCAGGAAGCTCGCCTCCTTGCCGTTGTAGGCAATCAGGTTGGGCTCGGCCAGGCTCTGGAAGTGGCCGCTCTGCTTCAGCGCGCGGATGAGCGTGCCGGCGTTCCACTTCGTGTTGAACAGGAAGATGTTGAGGAAGTCGCTGAAGTTCATCTTGCCTTCGACGGTGACCCCGTCTCGCGTTTCGGTCCGCGCGAGATCCTCGAACGTGACCGATGGGAACTGGCCATTCGTGGCCCGACCGATCCAGTCGCCGGCCCCTGTCGCTCCTGTGAAGAACGACGTGCCGAGCTCACTCAAGGCGCGGCGGTTCACTTCGGCGATCCGGACCTGCAGCATGACCTGCTGCGCGTCGCTGCCGCCGGGCACCTGCATCATGTTGATCACGTTTGCTTTCGGCTGGGCGGCTCTGACGATCTCGCCGATGCGCAGCATCACCTGCGTGCTCGACGCCCGCCCGGAGAGCACGATCCCGTCTGCATTCGTGGTGACGACGACTTCCTCTGTTGGGAACAGCTGGTGCAACTGCTGCTCGAGCGGGCTGATCGGCTGCTCCACGACGATGTCGTACTGAACGCGCTCGTTGGCGCCCCACACCAGCAAGGTGATGGTCCCAGGCGATTTGCCGTCGACGAGCACCTCGCGCGGCCTGACCACCACCGCGTCGGCGACCGCGGGATTCGTGATCGCAATTCGCGTGACGTCGAAGGTGGTCGTCACGATGGTCGAGCGACCGGTGGTGACCGAAACCTGCGGAATGTTCGCGGCGGGCTGCTGCTGCGCGAACAGAGGCGCCGCCGAGACACCGACGAGGACGAAGACAACCAGGCGAAGAGCTGCACGCATTACTTGACCACCTCGGAGCCACGCTTGGCGGCTCGGATCGTTTCAACGGTGTAGATCGGCTGGGGTGGCGGCGCCGGCGGCGCCACCGTCTTGATCACGCGGTTGCGCGCGCGATCGATCACCGGTTCCGGCCCGGCCCCCTTCATCAGCGACGCGAGCTTGACGCCTTTGGTGTCTGTCGCCTTGATGTCGAGTGGGTTGCGCAGCGCAAGCGTGATCCGGCCTTCGTTCTGCGCCAGGGTGATGCGCTCGCCATCTTCCGGCAGAACCGCCAGCGTCACCACGGAGCTCGGAATCGGCTCGCCGGCCTTCGATTTCTCCTGGTCGTACTTGGTGCCGGCCGTGAGGACGGTGACCTTGCTCACGACGGTTCGCGTCATCGGGTCGTCCTGCCCACTGGTCGCCCGCACGGTGACGAGCACGTCGACGATGGTGCCAGGTACGACGAAGCCGGCAACGCCGACGACCTCGTTCACCTTCACCGAAATCGCACGCATGCCCTCGGGAATCACCGGGGGGAGCCCGGCGCCGGCCTCGAGCGAGGCCACCTTGCTCGTGGTGATCGGTTCGTTCTCGCCGATCGGCTGAATGACGCCGCGGTCGACCAGCTGTTTCGGGTCCGCGAACGCGCCGGCGACCGGGTTCCGCGACGGCCAGGCGACCACCCGAAGGTGATTCGGGTGAAGCCGCGTGCCCATCTGGAGCGGCTGCGCCGCCACCACCACCTGCACGCTGCCGACCTCGACTTCGCGCACTGGCATCCGCAGGACGGCGTTATAGACGCCGTAGCTGCCAAGCGCCGCGGTCGCCACCGCGACCGCCATGACAATCAACGTGCGATGCTGCTTTTTCATGACTTCTCCGTTATGGCTGCGCGCGTCCGTTAGGGGGCCGCCGCTTGCGACTCGGTTCGCATGACGGACCTCGCCGTCAGGTTGATCGTCCCGAAACTCCCGCCGAACAACGGCGCGACGCCTCCGAGCACGACGAACGGGTAGGCGTAGGTGACGGTCACCTGCCTGGCGGTGAACGTGCCCGCGCTGGTGACGACAGTGATGTTCGGCGAGGTGACCAAGTTGGCGTTGTTCAGGCCCGAGGCGTTGAGGTACGCGTTCACGCGGCTCTGAACGTCGACATTCTGTTCATAGCCGGGAAGGACGGCCACCCGAGCGCCCTCGCGGGCCGCATTGGTGACCGCTTCGAAGGTGCGGAACATCATGCCGAAGTCGAAGATGCCCGCGACGAGGAGCATCAGGATCGGCAGCACGATCGCGAACTCGATCAGCTCGGCGCCGCGCTCCGAGCCCCAGCGGCGTTCGTTTACAGCCATAGCGTCACCATCGTTCCGACAAGAATTGGAATCGCATACGCCAGACGCGGTGAGGCGGACGATTCCAGCGTGAAACCAGGGACGGCCTTGATACCCTCGACACTCCAGAAATGGAGGATGGTGCCGACGTTGCTGACCGCGCGACGCAGATACCCGCGTGAGAGCGCGAGGCAGATGGCCATCGCCCCGCCGGCCAGATTGGCGTAAATGGCGAGCCAGAAGGTGTGTGACGGTCCCAGCCAGGCACCGAGCGCGGCGACGAGCTTCACGTCGCCGCCGCCCATCCCGCCCACAACGAAGAACGGGATCAGCAGCAACAGGCCGACGACCCAGCCGCTCGCGGAGAATTGCGCGCCGGCGGCCCCGGACTGGGCGAAATGAAACAACAGCCCGGCCAGCGCGGCAGAAAACGTGAGGGCATTCGGAATGCGGCGCGTCCGGACGTCGAACACGCAGGCGATCAATCCGATGCCGAGAACAATCGTGGTGACGATCATGGTGTGGGATCTGCCGGATACCAGAGGCCTTGTGTCGCGTTGTCCCAACCGACGTAGACCGTGTTGATGATGCCGGGAAATGCGGTCATCGCCGTGAGGCTGGCAAGCGCGATCGTTGCGCCAAGCAGGACGTACTCGACGAGGTCCTGCCCCCGGTCATCGATTAGGAAGTGGCGCATGACAGTGCTCTCGCTGTTGCGTGCCGATAGAGAGGTGCCCGATGACGCGTTCGCCATCGCGCACCCCTCCGTGGAGCGACGACTAAACCGTGGAGTGCTGCCCAACCCAGGCAGCCATGTTGCCGTACCAGGCGTTGAGCTGGGTGCCAAGCGCCGTGGCGCCCGCGACGACCGCGATCGACACGAGCGTTCCGATCAACACGTATTCGATGAGGTCCTGGCCCTCATCGTTCCGGACGAACCGGACGATCAGCTGCTTCATAGCGACTACTCCTTTGTCAGCCTCGCGCGCGTCTCGAGCGCGCATGTGTCGACCAGTTGAGCAACCGCGCTGCCAACTTCGTCGTGGCCGACGATTCGAACGAAGTGGCCGTTGTGTCGTGTGATTCCTCGGGTTCGGCCATCGAGGCCGCCACGCCGCTCGCGTCCGAGGCACCGAATTTCCCGGGATAGCCAGACGATCGTCCAGAGGCGCCCGCCATTCCACGCCAGGCGCCGCGCACGCCACTGCGCTCGAACTCGACGAGGTCCTGCCCCCGGTCATCCATTAGCAAGTGGCGCATGACGGTGCTCTCGCTGTTGCGTGTCGATAGAGAGGTGCCCGATGACGCGTTCGCCATCGTGCACCCCTCCATGGAGCGACGACTAGACGGTGGAGTTCTGCCCCACCCACGTAGCCATGTTCTGGTACCAGGCGTTCAGCTGGGTGCCCAGCGCCGTGGCGCCCGCGACGACCGCGATCGACACGAGCGTTCCGATCAACACGTATTCGATGAGGTCCTGGCCCTCATCGTTCCGGACGAACCGGACGATTAACTGCTTCATAGCGACTACTCCTTTGTCAGCCTCGCGCGCGTCTCGAGCGCGCATGTGTCGACCAGTTGAGCAACCGCGACGCCAACTTCGTCGTGGCCGACGATTCGACGAACGATGTGGCCGTTGTGTCGTGTGATTCCTCGGGTTCGGCCATCGAGGCCGCCACGCCGCTCGCGTCCGAGCCACCGAATTTCCCGGGATAACCAGACGATCGTCCAGAGGCGCCCGCCATTCCACGCCAGGCGCCGCGCATGCCGCCACTGCGCTCGAACACCTGCCGCGGCGAGTTGGTGACCGAACGCCATTGGCGCAGGGTGCCGCGCACGGATTCGCCGCCCGCGGCCGTCAGGGGAAGGAATTCCGCGGCGAGCAGACAGGTCCCTCGCCGCCCTTCGTCAGCGTGGACGCGGCAGATGCGGAACCACTCGCGGCGGGTCTCCCCGTCGAGCTCGATCGACAGCATGCCGACCGTGCCGACCGGAAGCGACTCGCGTGACTCGAGCAGACAGCCTCCTTCACCGATATCCCACACCCGGAGGCTGGTGTGTTTTGTCAGGGTCGTTGTGGACACGTTGGGGGGTCTCATTGGGGAATCGGGCTAGGTGGCGGCGATTTCGCCACCCTCGCCCGCGGGGGGGTTAGAGGTTGTGGACAGATGCAGCCGATAGCGAATGGCCTCGCCCTGGAGCACCGGCTCACACCCGAGTACGCGCGCCAGGCGCATCGTCGGCTCGCCCGAGGGCGAATCGAACTGCATCACGAACTCATCGCCCTGCACGGCGGCGGTCGTACTGATCACCACGGCGAGGTCGTCCTGCCAGCGCTCGACGTCACCGTCGATGGTGACCTGGATGTGTGCGTCAGCCGGCGCGAGAAAGAGGAATCGTGGTTGCCGTCGACGATCGGTCATTCGTGACACCAAATGAGCAACAATTTTGCCGGTCGCAACAGCGGCCGATCGACCCGAGAAATCCCACGAAACGAAGCCGTTTGTCTCACGCAACCATCCGCAACGACGTTGAGCAGAGAATTTGTCTGGCTCGACCCAGACGGTTATCGGCCATTGACCGCAGTACGCAATTGCACGGTTTCGAGGGCGAGCCGATCGCCCACGGAGATACGGGCGCGGCGAGCGCCGCCTGCGGCGAGCTCGACGGTCGCGCAGGCATCCCACGACAGGGCGAAGCGCCCTCGCGCGAGCCCTTCGACAATCTTCACGACGCAGCCGTCCGATCCGATGAAGACCACGTCAATGGGGAACTTCATGCCGAACGTGTGGATGGCGTTGCACGGTGCCAGGACCAGGGCGTGCCGTTCGGCGAGCGCACTGCGTCCGAGCAGGCCTTTCCGCCGCGCCGGTTGGTCGACCGCGGCTTCGATCACATCGGCGACGATAGTGCCGGTGCGTGTGTTGATCAGCGGCGAGCCGGCGGCTGCCGCGTTGGCCAATCGTTGAAGGAAGCGGTTCATGCAGTTCGCCCCATCGTCTCGTTGTTTGCGGCGTCGGCTTTTGTCTGCGAGCGCGTCGACCCAATCTGGAACGGCGGATCCATCGGACGCTCGCGCGAGGCCTTGCCGGAGCGGAACTCACGGAAGTCCACGCTGCACCCGTGTGTCGAGAGGAAGTTCAAGAACCGTTTGTAGTCGCTCTGCGGCATCCCGAGCAGCTGGAGGACGGCGCGGTAGTTGCCGCTGGTCTCGATCAGCGCCTGACGCACCATCGTCGTGATGTCGGCCCGCGTGATGTCCCGGTTGATGAACATCGGGTAGACGTGCTCCCAGAACGAGCAGCTCCCCGTGACCAGACCTTCGTAGAGGTGGTCGCCGATGCGCTTGCGCCGTTCGCGCGACAGCACCACGTTGCCGGCTGCGGATCCGACCAGCGCTGGCGGCAGGTCTTTGACCTCGAGGCGCGCGCCGCCATGCAGCCATGCCAGCTGCTCGATGATGTTCTGGAGCTCGCGCACGTTGCCTGGCCAATGGTGCCGCTCGATCACCTGCAGCGCTTCCTCAGACAGATCGAGCGGCAGCGCGCTGCGCTCGATGATGTGTGACACGAGCGCACGAATGTCGTCGCGCCGGTTGCGCAGCGGCGGTACCTCGAGGTGGACGACCATGATGCGGTACATCAGGTCTTCGCGGAACTGGCCGCGCTGGACGAGATCGGGCAGATTGCGATTCGTCGCCGCGATCACCCGCACGTCGACCTTGGCTGACACGGCGTCCGACCCGACCGGTTTGACCTCGCCATTTTCGAGAAAGCGGAGCAGCAACGCCTGCATCCGCAGGCTCATCTCACCGACCTCGTCCAGGAACACCGTGCCGCGATGCGCCAGCTGGAACAGTCCGATCTTGTCGCGATGCGCGCCGGTGAAGCTGCCGCGGACGTGTCCGAACAGCTCCGACTCGAGCAGCGTCTCCGAGATCCCAGCGCAGTTGAGCGCGACGAACGGCCTCGAGGCGCGCTGTGAGCGGGTGTGAATGAACCGCGCAATCAGGTCTTTGCCGACGCCGCTCTCACCGGTGACCAGCACCTTGGCGTTGCCGGAGGCGATGCGTGCGGCCGCCGAGCGCAGCCAGTCCATCGCCGGGCTCTTTCCAATGAGTGTGGGCTCTTCGATCGTGTGGTCGTGTGTGGGCATCACAGTGTCTTGGGGCTAGCAATCGTGGGGGGAGGGACGCCGACGGCAACCAGCGCCGCGACGCCTCGGAGTGAATCAGGGGATGTCGGTCCCAGAGTCAGGAATTCAACCGCCATGCGGTAAGGCCAGACCGGCCCGGGCGCGTGAAGGGTGCGGAGAATGCGAACGGCCTCGGTGTGACGCTGACCGGACGTCCTCACGTCGACGAAGCCGACCGTGCCCTCGTCGAGCGCCGACGGGCTCTCCCAGAGGCAGCCCGACGAGCTGACTTGCACGATCCGGACGGGGACGCGGCGAATCACGGCGCCGCCAAGCGGCTTGCGGCGAATCTCGAGTTTCGCGAACCGCTCGGCCGCGTCGTCGGCCTCGCCGGGCCGCGTCGTGATCAGCAGGCGTACTTCGCGCCGTAACCCGCCGCCGCGGAGGATTACGCGGCTGTTGACGGCCCGCGCGAGGCGCGTGTTGGAGGGGCCTCCGCGTTCGTCGGGGATTTCGAGGAGCAGGCGTTCTCCGAGCGGAATCGTGCGTGCGGCGATGACGACCGACTCGCTTGCATCGAAGTGGGCGATCTCGACGTCCTGGATGACGCGGACCGTCCCCATTCCCGGTTGATCGAGGGCGTAGCGCTCGCCCCGGCGTCGCTCACTCATAAAGGTGCCTGCGACGGGAGAGCAACCCGTGTACCGGCGGCGCGTCCACCGCGAGTTGCACAAATTGTTCGGAACTTGTGCAAGTCGGCGTCTGGCGTGCCCCGCGTCGACGTGACCCGTCTGGTCGGGGCAAGACGAGTCGTCTGTTGCCCCGCAGTCACAACGACGTGCGCCGCCGACGGTCACGCGTCTTTGCGAAAGAAACGGACGAGTTCGTCGCCGTGCGGTCGTGGCAGCGGCCTTGCCTTTCTGGCAGATGAGTGAGCAACGAGCCGACCGGTCCACAGCGCAGTCTTCACGTGCGAACGGATTTGGCCGTCGTCATCCCGGCGATGAACGAAGAGACGTTGATCGCGCGCTGCATCGGCAGCGTGATCGAGGCGGGTATCCCGGCCGAGCGCATCTTCGTCGTCGACGACGCGTCCACCGATTCCACCCCCGCTGTTCTCGAAGGAATCTCCGGTATCAACGTGCTGCGCAACGAGCATCGTTGCGGCAAAGCGGGCAGCGTGCTCCGTCTGATCGAGTACTTCGGCATCATCCAGCGATTCACCTACGTATCGCTGCTCGACGCCGACAGCCACGTCGCGCCTGGCTATTTCGCCGCGGTCTCGCGCGCGTTCGACGGGGATCCGACGGCGGTGCTCGTGTGCGGTGGTCCGCGCGGGATGTCCTATAACTACATCACCGCCTTCAGGACGCTCGAGTACTACACCTCGCTCCTGACGTATCGGAAGGGCCAGGACCGCCTCGGTCTGATCACGGTTGCGCCGGGATGTGCGTCTACTTACAAGACATCAATCGTCGGCGCCCTCGACTGGCACGGCGGCACGCTGGTCGAGGACATGGACCTGACCATTCAGATCCATCGCAAGCGTTTGGGCCGCGTCCGCTACGAGACCGACGCGATCGTTCACACCCAGGACCCGCGACGCATCTGTGAGTACGTCGGGCAGCTCACGCGCTGGTACAGCGGAGCCTGGCAGGTCATGCGACGGCACCGGATGCCGTTCGGCGGCCAGGCGATCGACCTCGAATTCCTGTTGCTCGCGGGCGAGGGACTCGCCTACTCGCTGCTCGTGCTGGCGGCGCCGATCCTGGCCTGGATGACGCCGCACGCTGCGCTGCGCTGGTTGCTCCTCGATCAAGCGGTGTCGCTGTTGACCGCTGCGATCTGCGCCACGCAGCTGCGCCGCTTCGACATCCTCATGTGGTTCCCGACGTTCATATTCCTGCGCGTCCTTGGCTGCGGCGTGTGGGTTCGAACGTTCTGGCTCGAAATCGTTCGTCAACGCACACTTCGCACGTGGTTCTCGGTCGGGAGGTATGACAGTGATGTTCGTCCAGCTCATCACCCGAGGCGCTCTCTTGCGTAGCGCACTGCTGTTCGCCGCTCTCCTGGCGTGCACCGCCTCTCCAGTGACGGCCCAGGATCTGCCACCGTCCACCGCCTTTCCCGGGTCGTTCTGGATCGCGACCGGCGACGTGGGCCCGGCGGAGGAGGGGAATGTCGTCACGCAGGCGGCCTTCGAGCAGGGCATCACCGTGTGGGAGCGCGGGTCGTGGTTCGCGATCCCCTATTTCGGCGCCGGCATCACCACCGACTCCGCCGGCTACGAGTGGAACGACCGTCATCCCTTCCAGGTCGGCATGAAACTGGTTCGCCGCGTTCCCGGCGGCGCTCTCCAAGCCGGGGGCGGTCTGATGTTCGAACGCGATCCGAGCAGCGGCGGCGAGCGTCATCCGACCGCGTTCGTGTCGTATTGGGCCGGCTGGGCGGCTGAAGGCCAGGCGCAGCGCGGCTCGATCTTCCGTGGTTTTCCCGGACATCTCTCCGCGAGCTCCGGCCTGATGACCGGGCGCGACCCGGACAACTGGATGACACGCATCGACGGACAGCAGGGCGTGGCCGTGATGCGCAACAAGTTGATCTCCGTGGTGCCCTACGGCGGCGGTGTCGTCACCTTCGATACCAAGCGGCGGGTGTGGGAGAACCGGGTCACGCTCGACGCCGGGGTGAAACTCGTGCGGCCGTTCGTTGGCGGCGTCATCGAAGCGGGCGTGGCCGAGCGACGGCAGTACACGGTGCTCATCGACCAGGTTGAGAACGCTCCCGTGGTGTACGTCAATCTCTGGGTCGGCTGGAACCCGAGAGCGGTTCGGTAGTCAGAAGGAACGCGTCATGTATATCAATGTGTTCGGCGGGTCGGCGCTCTTGCATCTTCTGCTTGGGTATCCACGGTTGATCCTCGTGCTCGGCATCGTGGGAACGGTCGCGGCGACCAACACGCCCCATGGCCCCGGCCGCGTCGCGGGCACCGGTCAATATCTGGCAGTACTCGACGCCGAGATCGGCCAGCGTGCCACCAACAGCGATGCCGCCGAACGGACCGCGCGTCAGGCCGTGACGAACATGCTCGAGTCGTACGACCCGGTTGCGATCGAGAAGACCGTCGCTGAGACGCTCGACGCCTGCGGTGAGGGCTGCACGGACCTGTCGACCCCGATCGTCATTCGCGATACCGAGATGCTCAGGCGTGTGCTCACGCTCCATGAGCTCGATCGACTCTGGGCCGCGTCGCAAAAGCGCGCCGCGACGCCTCCAGTTGCTGGGCGTTCGGTCGGGAAGTGAGGTTGTTCGGGTTAGCGCGACGCGCGCGTCGCGGCGAGGGGTGATTCGATACTGGGTATTTCAGTTCGGAATCGGCGTGAATCGACGCGGCAGTCATGTGCCGCCAGGAAATTCAGCAACGACTTGTAATCGGCCTGCGCCATGCCGAACAGACGCAGCAGCCCACGATAGCTGCCACCGGATGCAATGAGGCCGCGACGGATCAACTGGCGAAGATCGGCGCGGGTCAGATCGCGGCTCGTGAAGAGGCGGTGGACGTCTTCCCAGAAGTGCAGCTGACCTGCGGTCAAGCCCTCATAGAGATCCGTGACGATCGAGCGGCGTCGATCGTGAAGCACTTCGACCGGCCCGTTCGGACGACTGGACACAGCGGCTGGCAGATCCGCCGGTTCGACCGCACGGGCGTGCACCATCGATGCGAGCTGTTCGACGACGTTCTGCAGCTCGCGCACGTTGCCCGGCCATCGGTACACCTCGAGCACGCGGAGCGCGGCGTCGCTGAACTTGAGCGGCTCGCCGGCTTTGGCCGCCACGTAGTTGAGCAGGGGCCGGATGTCTTCTTTGCGATCGCGCAGCGGCGGCACTTCCAGTTGCACGACGTGCACCCGGTAGTAGAGGTCTTCGCGAAACTGCCCCTTGCGAACCATGTCGTAGAGATTGCGGTTCGTTGCCGAGATGATGCGCACGTCGACGTGCCTGGTTGCGGTATCCGAACCGACACGGCGGATCTCGCCCGTCTCGAGGAACCGCAGCAGCAGTCCCTGCATGCGCGGCCCCATATCGCCGATCTCGTCGAGGAACACGGTTCCCTGATGCGCGAGCTCGAAGCAGCCGACCTTGTCGCGATACGCGCCGGTGAAGCTGCCGCGAACGTGCCCGAACAGCTCCGATTCGAGCAGCGTCTCGGCGATGCCGGCACAATTCAGCGCGACGAACGGTTTCGACGCTCGAGGAGAATGCGCGTGGATGAAGCGCGCGAGGACGTCCTTGCCGACCCCGCTTTCGCCCGTGATCGCCACCTTGACGTTCTTGGCGGCCGCGTGCGTCGCGAGGTCGAGGATCCGCCGCAGTGCGGGGCTCGACCCAACGATAGTAGGCCCCTTATCCGGGGCGACGCCGGAGAAATCGTCTGCTGCCATTCCTGAAGGTTCATCGGGGAAATCTCTCGCGGCTGTTCGCGTGAATCCCAGACTGATGTCTGGTTCAGCAAAGGGCCTGCCACGGTGACCAGGCAGGGGTGAGATCGGGCAGATCAGGCGCGATTAGTGTGATCCGAGGCGCTTTGTGCAATTGTGTGCTGCGATAAAACGGTGAGAAGTCCTTTCAGAGAAAGATTAAAGGCTCTGCACAGAAAATACTGCGACGGTTTGTGGCTGCTTTTCTGAGGCTGGGCGCGCATCAGCCCGTCTACCTCTTCAACGGTTGCACCATTGAAATCCCCTAGGATCGCGTCTGAAATCCCCTAGGATCGCGTCCGTCATAGCGATGCCCTCGCCGCCTTGATCGCGGCGACGATGCGGCGGGCGTTGTCGACGATGGTTTCGTACCCGACACCAATGGCGTCTCGATCCAGCAGCGCCGATCCGACGCCCACGGCTGAGGCGCCCGCACGGATCCAGTCACCCGCGTTCTCCACACTGACTCCACCGGTCGGAATCAGCTTGACCGACGGGAGTGCCGCTTTGACGTCGGTGATGAACGAGCAGCCAAGCGAGGCTGCGGGGAACAGCCTGACGAAGTCGGCGCCGGCTTCCCAGGCCGTCATGATCTCAGTGGGGGAGAAGCAACCCGGTATCGCGAGCGCGCCGCCGTCGTGGCACACGTCGATGAGCTCTGGCCTCAAGACGGAGCTGCTGACGAACCGCGCGCCTCCCTCGATCACGCGTGATGCGGTGTCCTCGTCGAGCACCGCGCCGGCGCCGAGCATGAAATCCGACGGCAGCATTGCGGCCAGCTCGCGAATCAGATCGATTGCACTCGGTACCGTCATCGTGACCTCGAGCGCGCGCACGCCGCCGGCCATCACAGCGTCCACGACAGCGTGCACACGTTCAGCGGCCTTGATTCGAACCATGGCGATCACGCCAGCCTCTTCGATGGCGGCGACGACATCGCGACGTGCCGTCATCGTGTCACTTCATGGCTTTGGGCGTCGCGCTCGGCTCGACGAGCACCGCGCCAGTCGACATCGGCTGGACGAGACGACGGTAGATCGAGAGATAGCCCGTCGACGCCGGCAGCACCGGGTCACCGCGTCGGGCGCGGCGTGTGTCGAGCTCCGCCTGAGGCACGTCGAGATCGAGCGTCCGTCGATCGACGTCGATCGTGATGCGATCGCCGTTCTCGATCAGCGAGAGCGGTCCGCCCGCGGCGGACTCCGGCGACACCTCGGCCACCGTGATGCCCTTGTTGCACAGGCCCGAGAGCTGGCCATCCGAAACGAACGCGACATCGTTTTCCAGTCCCGCGGCGTAGATCGAGAACACGACCCGCGACGCGGAGCCAGCCATGGCCGGGCCGCCCTTGGGACCGCACCCACGCAGCACGAGCACCTGGCCGCGCGTCAGGGCGCCTTGCTGCACACCCGCGATCGCGGTCGGCACGTCGTCGAACGCGATGGCCTCGCCGCTGAAGCGTACTGATTGTCCCGGCGCTCGCAACCCGGGCTTGATGATGGCGCTCTCGGGCGCGAGCGAACCACGCAAGACGACGATCGACGCGGAACGGGAGAAGGGACGCGCGAGCGGCCGAATGACGTCGGGATTCGAGTTGACGGCATCGTCGACGTTCTCGCTAATCGAACGCCCGGTGACCGTCAGCGCGTCGCCATCGAGCAGTGGGGCGAGCTCCTTCAGCAATGTCCGGGCACCGCCTGCCGCCTCGAACGCATCGATGGAGTCCGATCCGTTTGGCGCAACCGCGGCGAGCACGGGCACCCGCTCGCCGAGCTCGTTGAACAGCGCGAAGACATCGACGTCGACGCCGGCTTCGGACGCGGTCGCCTGCAGGTGCTTGATGCAGTTGATCGATCCGCTGACCGCGAGTACCGCCGCCGCGGCGTTGCGGAAGGCACCGGGCGTCAGCACGCGCCTCGGGGTCAGGTCCTCCCACACCATCTCGACGATCCGGCGGCCGGACTGACGCGCGATCTCGAACATCCGTTCGCTGTTGGCGAGCACCGGCGCGGCGCCGGGCAGTGTCATGCCGAGCGCCTCGCACACGATGTGCATCGAGTTCGCCGTTCCCATGCCGGCGCAGACGCCCGGGCCCGTGATCGCGTGATCGCACATGCCGGCGAGCGTGTCCTTCGACAGCTTCCCGAACATCGCCTGCACCGAGCCGATGAACACCTCTTCGATGTCGACGTGCTTGCCGTCGTAGTGACCGCTCGGCTGATATCCGCAGATCACCAGGATCGTCGGGATGTTGAAGCGGCCAGCCGCCATCAGATGTGCCGGCGGCGTCTTGTCGCACGACGAGAGGCAGATCATCCCGTCGAGCTGCGCGCCTTCGATCGCGATCTCCATGTCGTTGACGATGAGGTCGCGGCTGGCGAGCATGTAGCCGCCGCCGGCGCCGGCGCTGATGATGAAGTCGCTGGGCGCGGCCGTGCGAATCTCGAATGGCAGCCCACCCGCCTCGCGCACGGCGTCCTTGACGACTCTGGCGATGCCGTCGAGATGGCTGAAGCAGATCGCCAGCTCCGACGAACTGTTCACGACAGCGATCTTCGGCTTGAGCATGTCGTCGGCCGTGAGGCCGAGCGCTCGCCATTGGGCCCGCCGGACCGCTTCGCGAGGGGAGCCCGGCTCGAAGTTGCTCCGCAGCGCTCTCTTCATACGTCGGATTGTAATAGCCCGCCTGACTTAATCTATTGTCGTGAACCTGACCGACTCCGAGCGGCGGATGCTCGACGGTGCCCATGGGAAGGCGCGACAGAAAGCCATGGAGCTGCTGGTCCGCTACGCGGAAGCGCTCGGCGCCGAGCGTTTCGTCGACACGCGCAACGTCGCCGGCGTACCAGGGTCCGCCAATCCATTCCTGCAGAACTACTACCAGGACAAGAGCGCCGACGGGCGCGATGCGATCTTCTCGTTCTTCGATCTCGATGCCGACGAGCTCATCGACGTGCCCGACGCGGTGGTACCGACGTATCACCTGCAGGGCGGCGCGGATCCGACGGCGTGGCAGACGCTCGGAGTCAAGGTGGAGGTGTTCCGCAATTACGAGGAGCGGGAGAAATTCGCGGCGCAGCACGACGTCGGCATTCTCAAGACGTGCACGCCGTATCTCGCCGGCAACGTCCCAACCAAAGGTGAACACCTGGCATGGATGGAGTCGTCGGCGGTCATCTATGCGAACTCGGTACTCGGCGCGCGGACGAACACTGAAGGGCGCGAGAGCACGAGCGCGGCGATGCTGACCGGCAAGATTCCCGATTGGGGGCTGCATCGTACCGAACATCGTTACGGCACGCATCGCATCGACGTCGAGATCCCGATCGCCTCGGTGATGGACTGGGGCATGCTCGGGTACTTCGTCGGCGATGTCGTGCAGGAACGCATCCCGGTGCTGCGGGGCGACTTTCAGCGCCCCGACATCGTCCGGCTCAAACACTTCGGCGCGGCAGCGTCGAGCTCGGGCGGCGTCGAGATGTATCACATCGTCGGCGTCACGCCAGAAGCCGAGACGCTCGAGATGGCGTTCGGCCCTCGTCAGCCGGTCGAGACGTTTGCGTACAGCACCGCGGAGCGTCGCCGCATTTACGATCGACTCAACGCCAACGCGAGCGATCCGAATGTCGACTACGTGATGCTCGGGTGCCCGCACGCCGCGCTCGAACAATTGCAGGAAGCCGCCCGGCTGCTCGACGGCAAGAAGGTGAGCGCCAACTGTCAGTTGTGGATCTTCACCTCGCGCGCGGTGAAGAGCCAGGCGAGCGAGACAGGCATCATCAGGACCCTGAGTGATGCGGGCGCGGTGCTGCTGACCGACACGTGCTCGGCGTTTGCGCAGGCGTTGCCGCCCGGCACGAAAGTCGCGGCGCTCGATTCAGCCAAGCAGGCGCACTACCTGCCGGCGATCCTGGGAGTGCAGGCCTGGTTTGGATCGACCGCCGACTGCATCAATGCGGCTCTGACTGGCCGATGGAATCCGGAGGAGATATGACCCTTCGACCCACTCAGGGTCACCCCGAGCAGAGTCGAGGGGTGAGCACGGCGTCG
>Ga0207428_10000686_pt1 | contig 39448 bp, 26 predicted proteins | sample RhiMethybrSRZTD1_FD_187600 | JGI IMG/M metagenome (GOLD analysis project Ga0207428, IMG submission 187600) | Populus rhizosphere microbial communities from Tennessee, USA - Rhizosphere MetaG P. TD hybrid SRZTD1 (SPAdes) (version 3) | ecosystem: Host-associated > Plants > Roots > Rhizosphere >...
TTGTAGTGCGCGAGCTCCGGATCGCTCACCACCATCACATCGTCGAGACCATATTTCGCGAACCAGGCCGAGGCTTCGAATGGCGAGGCGGCGTGCACGAACGCGATGTTCGCGCCGGCATCATGGATGGAGTCCTTGGCGGCGGCCACGTCGGCGATCGCTTCGCGGCAGAACGTGCAGCCGAAGGATCTGAGCAACACCACGAGCGTCGGACGCCCCGCGAGTCCGCGCAGCGGCGAATCCTCAGGCAGCGAGAGAGTGCCCGGCGTGTTCGCGGACACGGCTACACCGTGACGGCACTCGCCCACTTCTCGAGCTTGCGGGCATCCTCGTTGAAGCGGCGGATGCCGTCGGCGAGCTTTTCGACGGCCATCGCATCCTCGTTGTGCATCCAGCGAAACGACTTCTCGTCGAGGCTGATCTTTTCCTCCGCTGACGCCCTGGCGCTGGCGACCGTCAGCTTCGGCGTGATCTCACCGGACGCCTTCTCGAGCAAGTCAAGAAGATCGGGGCTGATGGTCAGCAGATCGCAGCCGGCCAGCTCGATGATCTGCTCGACCTTGCGGAAGCTCGCGCCCATCACCTGGGTCTTGTAGCCGAATTTCTTGTAGTAGTTGTAGATGCGCGTCACCGAGTGCACGCCCGGATCCTCGGCGATCGGCATGTCGCCGCCGCGTTCCTTCTTGTAATAGTCGTAGATGCGCCCGACGAACGGCGAGATCAGCGTCACGCCCGCTTCCGCGCACGCCACCGCCTGCGCAAAGCTGAAGAGCAAGGTCATGTTGCAGTGAATGCCTTCCTTCTCCAGTCTGGCGGCGGCGCGAATGCCTTCCCACGTCGTGCTGACCTTGATCAGGATGCGCTCGCGCGAAATGCCGGCGGCTTCGTAGAGCGCCATCAGCTCGCGCGCCTTGGCGATCGTCGCCTCGGTGTCGAAGCTCAGTCGCGCATCGACCTCGGTCGAGACGCGGCCCGGCACGATCTTCAGGATCTCCTTGCCGAAATTCACCGCGAGGCGATCCATGAAGCTTTCGATGCGCTTCGCCTCGGAGCCGCTCACACGCTCGGCATCGGCCAGCGCCGCTTCGACGAGCGGCCGATACTGCGGCTGCTGCGCCGCCTTCGACAGCAGCGACGGGTTCGTCGTCGCGTCTTGCGGGCGGTACTGCTTCATGGCCTCGAGGTCGCCGGTGTCGGCAACGACGGTGGTGAATTTCTTCAGGGAATCCAGCTGAGACATACCTAAAGAATAACGTTATTCTGGTGGGCGTTGATGAGAGTCCTCGTCGTTGATGTGGGGGGCAGCCACGTCAAGTTGATGCATTCGGGCAGCCCCGAGGCGCGCAAATTCGATTCCGGCGACGGGTTTACGCCGCAACAGGTCGTCGCCGGCATCAAGGCCAACACCGCCGACTGGAAATACGACGCCGTCACCCTCGGCATCCCCAGTCCCGTGCTGCGCGGCGCGGTGATGGAAGAGCCGTGGAATCTCGGCAAAGGCTGGGTCGGATTCGACTGGGCCGCCGCCCTTGGCAAGCCCGTCCGCATCATCAACGACGCGGCCATGCAGGCGCTCGGCAGCGACGAAGGCGGCCGCATGCTGTTCATCGGCCTGGGATCCGGGCTCGGCACCGCGCTCGTTGACGAGGGGCGCGTCGTCGCGCTCGAGCTCGCGCACTTTCCGTACAAGGGTGAGACCCTCGAAGATCTGCTCGGTCAGCGCGGGCTGGCCAGGCTCGGCGAAGACGCGTGGAAAAAAGTCGTGCTCGAAAGCGTCGAGCTGTTGCGCGCGGCGATGGCCGCGGAATACGTGGTGCTCGGCGGCGGCAACGTACGGCTGTTCGACACGCTACCCGAGGGCATTCACCGGGGCAGCAACGAGAAGGCCTTCGAAGGCGGCTTCCGCGTGTGGGAACAGCCGGAGGCCGCCGACGGCGGCACGTCGCCGCTCGAGGCGTTGAAGGCGTTTGCGCCGCGCGAGCATCTCCGCGAGCTGTTTGAAATGGATCCGGCGCGCGCCGACCGGTTCTTCATGAAGGTCGGCGGACATCTGTTCATCGACTACTCGAAGAACCTGATCAGCGGCGATTCGATGAAGGCGCTCTTCGAGCTGGCGCGCAAGACCGGCGTCGAGGCGCTGCGCGATCGCATGTTCGCCGGAGCGCCGATCAACTCCACCGAACAACGCGCCGTCATGCACGTGGCGCTGCGCAATCGCTCGAACCGGCCGATGATGGTCAACGGCAGCGATGTCATGCCCGACGTGCGGGCGGCGCTGGATCACATGCGCGCCTTCTCCGAGTCGGTTCGCAACGGCAAGCGGACCGGCTACACCGGCCTCCGCATCACCGATGTCGTCAACATCGGCATCGGCGGATCGGATCTGGGACCGGCGATGGTGGCGCAGGCCATGACGCCGTATTCGCACGAAGGGCCGCGCACGCACTTCGTGTCGAACGTCGACGGCGCCCACCTCTCGGACACACTCCGATCGCTCCACCCGGCGACGACACTCTTCACGATTGCGTCGAAGACCTTCACGACGCAGGAAACAATGGCCAATGCGCGCTCGGCGCGTGAGTGGTTCCTGTCTCGAGCGAAAGACGAAAAGGCGATCGCGAAGCACTTCGTCGCCATCTCGACCAACGAAGCGGAAGTGAAGAAGTTCGGCATCGCGCCGGAGAACATGTTCGTGTTCTGGGACTGGGTCGGCGGCCGCTACTCACTGTGGTCGTCGATCGGATTGCCGATTTGCCTTGCCATCGGTTACGGCCACTTCGAGCAGATCCTCGACGGCGCCTACGAGATGGACGAGCATTTCCGGATCGCACCGATCGAGCAGAACGCGCCGATCATCCTCGGCCTGCTCGGGGTTTGGTATGCGAGCGTGCTCTGCGCCGGCTCACATGCGGTGCTGCCGTACGAGCAGCATCTGCAGCGCCTGCCCGCGTACCTGCAGCAGCTCGAAATGGAAAGCAACGGCAAGCGCGTCGACCGCGCCGGCCACGTCGTTGACGTGCAAACCTCGCCGATCGTGTGGGGCGAGCCCGGCACGAACGGCCAGCACGCTTTCTTCCAGCTCCTTCACCAGGGCACGCGGCTGGTCTCGACGGATTTCCTCGTCGGCATCGAGTCGCACGATCAGCTGGGCGATCATCACCGCCTGCTCGTCGCCAACTGCCTGGCGCAAACCGAAGCGCTGATGCGCGGCAAGACCGAAGAGGAAGCGCGCGACGAGCTGACGGCGCAGGGTTACTCAGGCGAAGCGCTCGACGCGCTCGCGCCTCACAAGGTCTTCCCCGGCAACCGGCCGTCGACCACGATCATGTATCGCAAGCTGGGTCCGCGATCGCTCGGCATGCTGCTCGCGCTCTACGAGCACCGCGTGTTCACGATGGGCGCGGTCTGGCAGATCAATTCGTTCGATCAGTGGGGCGTCGAGCTCGGCAAGCAGCTGGCGGCGGCGATCGTCAAGGATCTCGCAGGGAGCACGGACATCACGTCGCACGACAGCTCGACGAATCAACTCATCAAGCTGGCGCGAACGAAGTAACTATTCCTGCCTGAGCGCTTCGATCGGCTGAATGCGTGAGGCCCGGCGCGCCGGCAGCCACGAGGCAATCGCCGCGGTCGCGATCAGCACCACGACGGCGGCGATGATCACGCGGGCGTCGGTCACAGCGACGCCGTAGAATCGCGCGCGCAGCGCCCACGCCACAGCGAGCGCCAGCGGGATGCCGATCACCACCCCAGGCAGCGCCGCCAGCAGTCCCTCGAGCACGATCATCCTGATCACTTCGCCCTGCTTCGCGCCGATGCTGACGCGCACGCCGATCTCGCGGCTGCGTGAAGACACCGAATAGGCGAGCAGTCCAAACAGGCCAACGGCGCAGAGCGTCACCGCCAGCGCCGCCGCAAACGTCGACAGGCCCGCCGTCAACCGCTGCTCGACGAGCGCGTTGTCGAGCCAGGCGTCGATGGTGAACAAACCGAGCACCGCATGATGGCGCCGCTCGTTCACGGCATCGACGTAGCCGCGCTGCGCCGCGCCAAGGTCGCCGCGAACGCGCACGTGCGCCAAGGGGAACTGCGCGCTGCGCATGTCCTGCATGAGCGGCCGGTACAGTCCGGCGGTGCGTCCATCGCGGATGTGAGTGATATTGGCATCCGCGACGACGCCGACAATTTCGACGGCGGTCGTCGCCGGTCCCGCCGTCACGCGCACCTGCTGCCCGATGATCTCGCCCGACGGCGCCAGTTTGCGCGCCAGCGTCTCGTTGACGATGGCGACGGGCGGCGCGGCGGTGTTGTCGTGCCACGTGAAGTCGCGGCCGCGCAGCTGCTTGATCGAATAGAGCTCGAAGAATCCCGGCGACACGAAATCCGTCAGCGCCGTCGTCTCGATGCCCGCCACCGACACCGTATCCCTCGGAACCGTGTTGGCGTAGCTCAGATACGCCGGGTAGAAGGTCGAATACGCGGCGGCGTCCGCGCCCGGAATCGCCGCGAGGCGCGCCGCGAGATCCTCGAAGTACGGTTGCTCGAGCATCGTCGCGCGCTCGACCGGATTGCGCGCCAGCCGCGTCCAGATCACCTCGCCGGCGCGTTCCTGCAAGTCGTTGCCGTAGAGATTCGACAGCGTTGCCGTGAAGAGTCCGGCGCCGACCACCAGGATCAACGACAGCGCGACCTGCACGCTCAGCACCAGCCGCGCCGTCCCGCGCAAGCGATGTGACGCGCCGCGGCCGCGCAGCACGGCGTCCGGATCGACGCTCAACGCACGGCGCGCCGGCAGCACACTGATCGCAAGGCCGCACAGGAGCGAGACGCCGGTTGCCGCGAGCATCACCGGCCAGTCGGGCGCCGCGTTGCCGATCGGGACGGCCTTGGCCACGCTGACAATGCTCACCAGCACGCCGCTCGCCCACCATGCGATCGGCATCGCGACCAGCGCGGCGGCCAGCGATAGCAGCACGCCGTCGATCGCGGATTGCTGGAACAGGCGCAGGCGGCTGACACCGAGCGCGCGCTTGACGGCGAACTCGTGCTGGCGCGCCAGCGAGCGCGCCAGCATCAGCGCGGTGAGGTTCACGCAGCCGATTGCCAGCATCACCAGCGCCAGCGCCATCGCCAGGTTCAGCGCCCGCCCGTAGGTGAGCCTCGTACCCGAGAAGCCGCGCGCGAATGACTCGATCGTCAGTCGCTGGTTCTCGACGAAGACGCGCTGCGCCGTCGGCAGTTCCGCGGCCACCGCGGCTTGAATCGCCGGCCAGCGCGCCAGCACTTCGGCGCGCGCCGTGTCGACGGTGGCGGAGGGCGCCAGCCGCCCGATGATCTGCTGGACCCGCGGCACTGCCTTCGCGTCGGCGGTCTGCATGAAACGCAGAAACGCGGCCGGCAGGAACAGATCGTCGCCGCCGTCCATGCGCACGCCGGTGAAGCCGCGTTCGGTGACACCGATGATCTCGACCGTGCGGCCGTCGACGGTGACGAGGCGTCCGGCGACGTCCGTGGTGCCGAACACGCGCACCGCCAGCCGCGCGCTCATCACCGCGATCGGCGCAAGCGGATCGTCGGAGTCGCGGATCAGCCGGCCCGACATCGGCTGGACGCCGAGGACGGCGAAATACTCCGGCGTCACGCCTTCGACGCCGGTGCTGATATTCGCGCTGTCGGTCTCGAGCCGCGACGCGCTTGTTAAGTACGCGGCCATCGACGCGAAGGACCCTGGCGTCTCCTTCAGCAGCCGCAACGTGGGCAGGAAAATGCCGCTGTAATTGCTGGTTCGGGTATCGGAGCCTTCGATTGAGACGAGCGCGCCGGGATTCGGTACGTGCAGCTGCTGCAGGACGGTCACCTTCAGCAGGCTGAAGATGGTCGTACTGGCTGCAATGGCCGGAGTCAGCGCAACGATGACCATGAGCGACAGCCACGGTGAGCGCAGCAGCCGCCGCACCGCCTGTCGACAATCCGTCCATGCCGCGTCGGCGATACGCAACATTGCGCTCATGTTAGTGCATCGGCTGGTGCCTGGCACCAACCAACGGTCGTCATCGGTGCCTGGCACCAACCGCAGCGCCGATTGCACTGAAACTGCGTACTGTTTTTGGATCTAGTCGGCGATCGGCAGCGCGTAAGGCGCGTTCGACAGCAGCCGCCCGAACGTGGCGGCGTCGACCGGCGGGCTGAAGTGGAAGCCCTGCCCTTCATCGCAATTCTCGGCGCGCAGGTAGGCGAACTGCTGCCTGGTCTCGACGCCCTCGGCGACGACGCGGCAGCCGAGGCTCTTGCCCATGGCGATCACCGCGCGCACGAGCGGCGCGCTCTCCGGGCCCGGATCGATGTCGGCGACGAACGACTGATCGATCTTCAGCACGTCGACCGGGCAGCGCTGCAGGTAGCTGAGGCTCGACGGACCGGTGCCGAAGTCATCGACCTTCAACAGGATGCCGCGTTGCTTCAACACCTCGAGTAACGAGGTCGTCGACGCGCTGTCGACCATCAGCGCACTCTCGGTCAGCTCGAGCTCGAGGTACTTCGACTTGAGCGCGGTCTCCGCAAGGAAACGCATGATGTCTTCGAGGAAACCGGCGGTGCGGAACTGCAGCGCCGACACGTTCACGGCGATCGGGATCGGCGGCAGCCCGGCGTCCTGCCAGGCCTTCGCCTGCCGGCACGCTTCGCGCAGCGCCCACCGGCCCATCGGCACGATCAGTCCCGACGCTTCGGCCGCGGGAATGAACTGATCGGGCGACATCAGGCCGCGCTCAGGGTGGTGCCAGCGCATCAACGCCTCGGCGCCGGCGATCACGCCGGTCTCGAGATCGATCGTCGGCTGATAGAACAGCTCGAGCTCGCCCTTGTCGAGCGCGTTGCGCAGCTCCGACTCGATCGACGAGCGCTTGATGGCCGGCGCTTCCATGTCGGAGCGGTAGAAACCGACGCGGTTGCGGCCGGTGTTCTTGGCGTAATACATCGCCGTGTCGGCGCGCATGATCAGCGACTGCGCGTCCTGGCCGTCCTCGGGATACAGGGCGATGCCGACGCTCGCGGTGAGCTGCAGCTCATGGCCGGCGATCAGGTGCGGCTCGGCGATCGAGGTGACGATCTTCTGCGCGATCGCCTCGGCATCCTCGGGCTGGTCGAGCTCCGACAGCAGGATCAGGAATTCGTCGCCGCCGTGGCGGCTGACCGTATCCGACTCGCGCACGCACGTGGTCAGGCGCTTGGCCACCGAGCGCAGCACCTGGTCGCCGATCGCGTGGCCGAGCGAATCGTTGATGTGCTTGAAGCGATCGCAATCGAGGAACAGCACCGCGAGGCGGCGGCCGTAGCGGCGCGCCAGCGCGATCGAGCGCGCCAGGCGATCGTTCAACAGCAGGCGGTTCGGCAGATCGGTCAGCGCGTCGTGCTCGGCGAGATGCAGCATCTGCAGGCGGCGCTCGCGCGACACGATCACGTCGCGGAACACGATCACGGCGCCGAGGATGTTGCCCTGGCGATCGTGAATCGGCGCCGCCGAGTGCTCGATGGCCGTCTCGTTGCCGTCGCGGCCGACGAGGATGTAGTTGCCCTTGAGGCGGACCTTCTTGTTGTGCTCGATGGCGAGGCGCGACGGATCCTGCGCGTGCTGCCCGGTCAGGCCGTCGGTCACGTCGAAGACTTCGGAGAGCGGCCGCGCGAACGCCTCGGACCTGGTCCAGCCGGTCAAGCCCTCGGCCTCGGCGTTGAGATACGTGACGTTGCCAAGCGTGTCGGTGGTCATCACCGCATCGCCGATCGAGTTGAGCGTGACTTCGGCGCGCTCGAGCTCGACGAACTTCTGCTCCTGGCTGGCGCGGCGCTCGAACATCATCGCGATCAGTTGCACCAGGCTGCGCGCATCGATTTGATCGGTGACCACCGAATCGTTGGCGCCGCGCTCGACGGCACGGCGGGCGAGCGCCTGATCGGCGGCGCGCGCCAGGATCATGATCGCCACCTTGGGCGCGGCACGACGCAGCTCATCCAGCGCGCCGAGGTCGCGCGCGTCAGGCAGCGTCAGGTCAAGCAGCACCGCGCTCACCGACTTGCTGCCGAGCAGCGCGATCCCCTCTTTCACGGTGGTGACGTGATCGACATCGAGAATGCCACGCGCTTCAGCGAGGACGTCGCGGATCGTGCGGCGATCGCCGGCCGGCGCTTCGATCAAAAGGAGTGTGGGTACCCCGTGACCACCTTGCGGTGCCTCCGGTGCCCGATCTGGTCTCTGCGCCATCCTCCAGCCTGTTGAGCAATTTTGCTGCCGTCGCCAACGTGTAGCTTCGCTGTCCACACGTGTTTCGTGTATGCATATGAAGCGGACAAAAGTCACTCATTTCGGGGACTCTGCTGCAACCTTGTCGGTCCAGCCACGAATTTGAGGCGCACCGCGCCGTCCTATTGTTGGCAGTCTGTTTGCTCATTGCCGGGCGGGACCCGGCGTATCAGCCGGCCCGTTGTCGCGAGTGGTGGCGGTCATCTCGCCCGTATGTGGCGATGAGATCCGCCGCCGCTTCGCAACTCTGTACAAGGACCGGATGACGCGGACGGCAGACAAACTTGCGGCAGTAGGGCTCGTGCTCGGCGCGCTGCTCATCGTTTACTGGACGGTCATCCGGGGCCTCGTCTCGGCGTGGTCCACCGACGACAACTACTCACACGGCTTCTTTATTGTCCCGCTCGCGCTCTACTTCGCGTGGGAGCGGCGCCGGGCGATCGCGGCCGCGCCGGTGCGGCCGTCGCTGCTCGGCTTGGTCATCGTCGCCGCCAGCCTGTTCCTGCTGGTCGCCGGCCTGCTCGGCGCCGAGTTGTTTCTCTCGCGCGTGTCGATCATCGGCACGCTCGCCGGCGCGATCCTCTTCCTGTTCGGCTGGCCGATGCTGCGGATCGTCTTCTTTCCGCTGGCGTTCATGCTGTTGATGATTCCGCTGCCGGCGATCATCTTCAACAAGATCGCCTTTCCGCTCCAGCTGCTCGCGTCGCACGTCGGTGAATACACGATCAGCTCGCTCGACATCCCGATCCTGCGCGAGGGCAACGTCCTGATCCTGGCCAACGCGACGCTCGAAGTCGCGGAAGCGTGCAGCGGCATCCGCTCGCTCGTCTCGCTCTTCACGCTCGGCATCGTCTTCGGCTATTTCGTGGATCGCCGCATCTGGGTCCGCGCCGTCATCGCGCTCTCGGCGATCCCGGTCGCGATTCTCGCCAACGGGCTGCGCGTGGCCAGCGCCGGCATTGCCGCGCACAACTTCGGCAGCGCCGGCGTCGAAGGACTCTTCCACGAATTTTCAGGCTGGGTCGTGTTCGTGCTCGCGTTCCTGATGATGTTCGGGCTGCAGCGCCTGCTGCAGCGCTTCCTGCCGCCACCTCGCGTCCAGCAGCCGGTCACGGAGCCGGCCTCCGCATGAGAAACATGATCACGCGCGCCGCGGTGCTGTGCCTGATGCTTGGCGCCACCACGGTGGTGCTCGCGAATGCGCGGAAGGCGGAAACGCCGGTCGCGCGCACGGCGTTCGATGCGTTTCCGATGACGCTGGGCGGCTGGCGAGCCACGATCGATCCGCCGATGGAACCCGAAGTCCTGAAGGTCCTCGGCGTCGACGACTATCTTTCTCGTATCTACTACAAGCCGAGCGGCGCCGCCGTCGGGCTCTATATGGGCTACTACGGCAGCCAGCGCCAGGGCGACACGATTCATTCGCCGCTCAATTGCCTGCCGGGCGCGGGCTGGGAGCCGGTCAGCGAAGGACGCAAGACGATCTTCGACGCCGACGGCGCCGGCCGCGACATCACCGTCAATCGCTACATCGTGCAGAAGGGTCTCGATCGTCAGCTCGTACTCTACTGGTATCAAAGCCACGGCCGCGTCGTGGCGAGCGAGTACTGGAGCCGCGCCTTCCTGATCAACGACGCGATTCGCCTGAATCGCACCGACGGATCGCTCGTGCGCGTGATCGCGCCGATCCCCGCCACAGCGGATGATGACGGCGCCGCCGCGGAGCAGCTCGCCGAAGAATTCGTGCGCGTGCTGTTCCCGCAGCTGCCCTCTTATCTTCCGAACTGATCCCGATCTCAGTCACTCGTCAACTTTTGTCTGCGTTATGACGACCTCTTTCCGCACGCAGACTGCGCGACTTTTGTCGCCGCTGCGAGTGACATCCCGCTATCTACGCGAACGATAAACACTTGCGGCACATCGATTTGCAGACTCCGCAATTTCAGTGACCGACGCCGCTTGGCAGCACTGTTGCTCACGAGAGAGGCGTGAGCAACGCAGTGTTTGCGAGGGTCACGGAGCAAGAAACGAATTGAGAGGGAGGACACGAATGTTTGCAAGGTTCAAATTACTGGGCGTCGCCGCTGCGGCGGTCGTCCTGATGGCGCTACCGGCCCAGGCGGCCACCGTCATCGACTTCCAGACCGGCCTGGCCGGCGAAGGCGGAACCATCAGCTGGGATGGCACGAACCTGATTGGTTCGAACATCCCGATCGGTGCGGTCGCGATCAGTGGCGCGCCGACCAACAACAACGTCTTCGTGGTCTCGGGGACGGCAAGCGGCCAGGGCGGCAGCAATTTCGGCAGCCTGAGCTTCAACACCAGCCCCGAGAACAACTTCATCACGATCAGCGGCTGCGTTCCTGCCCTCTCGATTGGCACGGCGAACGGCAGCTGCACGCCGGTCGAACTGATGGACGGCTTCTTCTCCAGCTTCTCGGGCGGCTCGAACGGGCTCGTCTCGGCGATTGGTGAAGACATGAAGAGCCAGGCGCTGCTCGACGCCATCGGCTGGTCGAACTCGCTCCCGTGGGAGTTCTTCGGCTTCTCGATCACGACCGCCGGCCTGAACGCGAACGGCACGCCGGGCGCCGTGATCAGCACCGACATTCGCAACACCGCAGTTCCTGAACCGGCCACGATGATGTTGCTCGGCACAGGCCTGCTCGCCGCATTCAGGGCCCGTCGCCGCCAGGCGTGAGGTCCGGTGTCCTTCCTTCGAGGAGGAGCGCCTAGCGCGCTCCTCCTCTTAGGTTGTACCGATATCCCCCAATTGAGAGACTTTCTCCCGTCTCTCCATCCCCCACCAATCAAAAACGCAGACTTCTCCCTGATGAAGGACTTGGCGTGCTTCTTGTAATTGCGGGGCCCATGATGCGGAGACTCTCTATTGTCGTGATAGCGGTACTGACGGTTGCGGTGGGAGCGTGCAAGGGCGATCCCAAGGTGACCGCGAAGGAGGCCCTGGACAAGGGCAACCAGCATGCCGCCAAGAGCAAATACCCAGAAGCGATCATCGAATACCGGCGCGCGGTGCAAGCCGATCCCCGGCTCGGCGAAGCCCGGCTGCAGCTCGCCTACGCGTATGCGTCGACCGGCGACGGCCTGAACGCGCTGCGCGAGTACGTGCGCGCCGCGGACCTCATGCCCGAGAACAAGGAAGCCCAGCAGCGCGCCGGAGCGTTCATGCTGCTCGCCAGCCAGTTCAACGACGCGCAGGCGCTCGCGGAACGCATGCTGAAGCGCAATCCGAACGACGTCGAGGCGCACATCCTCCTTGCCAACGCGCTCGCCGGCCTCAAGGACATGGACGGCGCGGTGTCGAACTTCGAGAAGGCCGTCGAGCTGGATCCGAATCGATCGAGCACGTATTCGGAGCTCGGCACCGTGCACATGGTGACGGGCAACAAGAACGCGGCGGGCGCCGCGTTCCGCAAGGCGATCGAGATCGATCCGAAATCAGCCGGCGCGCACCTGTCGTATTCGAACTTCCTGTGGGCCAACGGCGATCTGCCGCAGGCCGAGCAGGAAATGCGCAAGGCCCTCGAGATCGATCCGCGCAACACCACCGGCAACCGCGCGATGGCGATGTATTACATGGTCACCAACCGGCCGGCCGACGCCGAGCCGCACTTGAAGATCGTCGCCGAGACGATGCCCGGCCCCGAGGCGAAGTATTTCCTCGCGGAGTATTACCTGCGTCTCGGCCGCATCGACGATGCGCGCGTCACCTTGCAGCCGCTGCTCAAAGACGACGCGGCGTTCGTGGGCGCGTCGGTTCGTCTCGCCCGCGTCGAGGTCCTCGCCGGCAAGAACGCCGATGCGCACCGCTTGATCGAATCCGTGCTGGCGCGCGAGCCGAAGAATCCCGACGCGCTCATCACCCGCGGCAAGCTGTATCTGACCGAGAACAACACGGTCAACGCGCTCTCGACGCTGCAGACCGCGGTCGAAGCCAATCCGCGATCGACCGAGGCGCAGCTGGCCCTGGCGCAGACCTACGTGCTGCGCGGCGCCACGAAGGAAGCGACCACCGCCTTCAACGACGCGTTGAAGCTCGATGGCAAGAACATGGAAGCGCGGCTCGGCCTGGCGCGCCTGCAGATCAACAGCGGATCGGCGGCCGACGCCGTGCCGCTCGTCTTGAAGATCGTCGAGGAGAATCCGCGGCACCTCGAGGCGCGCCTGTTGCTGCTGCACGGCCTGATGGCAGTCGGCGATCTGCCGCAGGCCACGCAGCAGTTGAACGTGCTGCTGCAGGCCAACCCGCAGTCGGCAACGGTGCAGACCGCGGCCGGCATGCTCGCGCAGATGAAGCAGGACACCGCCGGCGCGCGCGCCGCGTATTCGCGCGCCCTCGAAGCGGATCCGCGTTCGTATCAGGCGCTCGCGGGACTCCTGACCGCCGAGATGCAGGGCAAGCAGTTCGGCAACGCCAAGGCGCTGATCGAAAAGCAGCTGGCGGCGACACCAGACGATCCCAACGTGCTGCTGATGTCGGCGCAGACCTACAACGCGCTCGGCGATGCGTTCGCGATGGAGAAGGCGCTCAAGAAGACCGTCGAGGTCGATCCGCAGAGCCTGCAGGCCTACGCGATGCTCGGCAAGATGTATTACCAGCAGGGCCGTCTCGATCTCGCCCGCCGCGAGCTCGAAACCTACGTCAACCGCGCGCCGAATTCGGTGCCGGCCAACACCATGCTCGGCACGATCCTCGAGCTGCAGGGCCGCAAGGACGAAGCGAAGGCGCGCTACAACAAGGCGCTGCAGACCGACCCGCGCGCCGCCGTCGCCGCCAACAACCTGGCGTGGATCGATTCCAACGCCAACGGCAACCTCGACATGGCGCTGCAGCTCGCGCAGACGGCGAAGGCGCAGCTGCCCAACCGCCACGAGGTCGACGACACGCTCGGCTGGATCTATTACAAGAAGGGCCTGTCGTCGATGGCCATCGAGGCGCTGCAGAACAGCACGCTGAAGGCGCCCGACAACCCGAGCTACAACTATCACCTCGCGCTCGCGTATCACCAGAGCGGCAACAACATCGAGGCGAAGAAGTTTCTCGAGAAGGCGTTGAACAGCAAGGCCAAGTTCGATCAGGCCGAAGCGGCGCGCAAGCTCCTGGAGTCGATCAAGGGATGACCCGACTTCGCCAAGGCTACGTCGGGCAAGGCGCCGTGGCTCTCGCGGCCGATCTGAAAGAGATCGTCCGCGAGCAGTACGATTTCCGCGAGCTGCTCTACCAGATGACGCGCCGCGATCTGCTGCTGCGCTACAAGCAGACGATCATGGGCTTCGGCTGGGCGGTGTTCATGCCGCTCATCAACACCGCGGTCTTCTCGGTGATCTTCACGCGCGTCGCGCCGCTCGACGTCGGCATGCCCTATCCGCTGTTCGCCTACTGCGGCTTGCTGGTCTGGAACTTCACCGCATCCTCGTCGCGCTTTGCCGTGACGTCGCTGACCTCGAATGCGAGCCTGGTGACCAAGGTGTATTTCCCGCGCGAGATCTTTCCGATTTCCGCGGTGCTGGTCTCGCTCGTCGACCTGGTCGTCGGCGCGTCGGTGCTTGTCGCGTTGATGATCTATTATTCGGTCACGCCAACGGTGGCGCTGCTGGCGCTGCCCTGGGTGGTCGCGGTCCACGTGATGTTCACCTTGAGCATCTGCATGCTGCTTGCGATGGCGAACCTCTTCTACCGCGACGTGAAGTACCTGTTCGAGCTGGTCGTGACGGTGTGGATGTTCATGAGCGCGGTGCTCTATCCGGTCAATCAGGTCGGCGGCTGGATGGGCACGGCGATGGCGATCAACCCGATGACGCCGATTCTCAACGGCTATCGCGATGTCCTGCTGCGAGGCGTGACGCCGGATCCGTCAACGTTCCTCATCACCACGATTGCGTCCGCGCTCTTCCTGGTCGCCGCGTGGATCATCTTCCATCGCGCCGAGTTTGCCTTCGCAGAAAACGTTTAACAAATACGTACGGGCCGTTCCGTTGGAACGGCCCCAGTAGCTTCGACGAGCAAATCTTCCACTACCATCTCTTTGGTTTGACCCGCTCCATCAGCCGGATCGCGTGGGCGCTCGTCAGCGCCGTTATTGTCTTCGCCAGTCTTGGCGAGTGGGCGCCGAATCAGCCCGGCAACTGGGCGCCGCTGCTGGTCTCGGTCTCGGATGTCGCGCAGAACGTACTGGTCTACGTTTCGTTCGGCGTCTTCGGCGTGCTGTCGTTCAGGGACACGTATCAGCGCCACTGGCTGCGGCTGGTCGTTCGCATCACGGGGTTGGCGATCCTGTTTGCGGCCTCGAACGAGGCGCTGCAGCTCTATACGCTCGATCGCGTGGCGTCGCTGATCGACATCGCCTCGGCGGCCATTGGCGCGGCCGCCGGCGGTCTCGCCATCTCGTCGTGGCGTTCGCCGAAATAAGCACGCGCGTATTGATCGACCATGCGGGCGATCGAAAAATGCCGGATCACCCTCCACCGTCCGGCATCGCCCATGTCGCGCCGCCGGCGCGGGCTGAGCGCGAGTGCGGTGATCGCGTCGGCCAGCGAGCGCGCGCGGGCGGGCACCAGCAGTCCGGTTTCCTGATCGACCACGACTTCCGGATTGCCGCCGACCGGCGTGGCAATCACCGGCAGCGTCGAGGCCATCGCTTCGAGAATCGTCAGCGAGACACCTTCGTAGGACGAGCAATTCACATACACGTCGAACGCGGGCATGAGCCGGCGCACGTCCTGGCGGTAGCCCGTGAAGATCACGGATCCGCTCACGCCGAGATCGGCGGCTTTCTGCTCGAGCGCCGCCCGCTCGGCTCCATCGCCAACGATGACGGTCCGCGCCTCGGGATACCTGGCCGCCACCAGCGCGTGAGCCTGCAGAAGCAATTGCAGATTCTTGACGGGATCGAGGCGGCCGACGGTGCCTACCGCGAACGCGTCATCGGCAAAGCCGAGCGCAACGCGCGCCTCGTGACGCTGCAACGCGTTGGGGCGCTCACCGGGATCGATTCCGTTGTAAAGCACGCTGAGGCGCCGCGCGGGAAAGCCTTCGGCGACCATGTGTTGTTTCAGATCCGCCGAGACCGCGCAGAGATGTCCCGGCATGCGGGACAGGAACGGATTGACGAGCCGGCGCTTCGTGGAGGGCCCGGCATCCGACAGCTTGCCGTGCTCGGTAAACACCAGCCGTGCCGAGGGCGCGAGGATGGAGGCGAGCAGGCCGTAGACGTACGGCGAATAGTGATGGCAGTGCACGACGTCGATCGCGCGTTCCTTGATGACGCGCGCGAGGCGCACCGCCAGCCCCGGCTGGAAGCCCGGCACGCGCGACAGCGAGATGACGGGCACGTGCATCGCCTCGAGCTCGGCGGCCCACGCACCGGGCTCGTCGAGGCAGCACACGACCGAATCGATCTTGAGCTGCAACGAACGAATGATCTCGATCACGAGGCGTTCGGTGCCGCCGGGCGAGAGGCTGAGCACCAACTGCATGACGCGGGGCTTGCGCACGCCTCTCCCTAAGCCAAGGCCGTGCCAGCCCCAACCGCGGCTACAGCCGTGCTAGTCCGTCGCTGGCGTGACTGAAGTCTGCCAACCCATATCCTTTGCTTCACATTTTCGTGCGCGCGCTCTCCACTGCCCGGCTCAAAGCCCGGCATTTCTTGGCGAATCATTTGCTTAACCCGGGTGCGTGTGCGGCATCTGCGGCGTGGTGAGTGTCGACGGCGATCTGCCGGCTGAGGTGTCGAGCGCCATTACGGCCATGACCGATCGCCTCTACCATCGGGGACCCGATGGCGGCGGCTATTTCTACGCGCCGTGGGCCGCGCTCGGCCACCGCCGCCTGGCCATCATCGATCGCGCCGGCGGCGAGCAGCCGATGGCCAACGAGGATCAATCGGCCTGGATCGTCTTCAACGGCGAGGTCTACAACCACCGCGATCTGCGGCGCGAGCTCGAAGCCGACGGCCATCGCTTCCGCACGCAGTCCGACACCGAGGCGATCGTGCACGCCTACGAGGAATGGGGCGATGCCTGCGTGGAGCGCCTCGACGGGATGTTCGCGTTCGCGATCGCCGATCTGCGCCGCCGCCGCGTCCTGCTCGCGCGCGACCGCCTCGGCAAGAAGCCGCTCTTCCACGCGATGCTCGGCGGCGTGCTGCACTTCGCGAGCGAGATCAAGGCGATCAAGGCAAGCCCGTTGTGGAACGGGCAGGTCAATCTCGACTCGATCGAAGGCTACCTGTCGCTCGGCTATTTCATCGCGCCGGCGACCGCATACAAGCACGTGCACAAGCTCGAGCCCGCGCACACGCTGTCGATTGAACGCTCGCGCATCATCGATCGCAAGTACTGGGACATCAGCGCGTTCGATACCGACGAACGGTCCGGGGACGCGCTCGTCGATGAAGTCGATGCGCGGCTGGCCGCCGCGGTGGCGCGCCGTCTCGAAAGCGAAGTGCCGATCGGCGCGTTCCTCTCGGGCGGGATCGATTCGGGACTGGTCGTCTCGTACATGGCCGAGTCGCTCGGCAACCCGCCGATCACCGCGTCGGTCGGCTTCGACGAGAAGGCGCACAACGAGCTCGAACCCGCCGGCCTGACCGCCGCGCATTTTTCGACGCGGCACTCGACCGAAACGGTGCAGCCGAAGCTCGAAGACGTGCTCGATCCGATCGTGCGTTCGTTCGACGAGCCGTTCGCCGATCCGTCAGCCATTCCGACCTACTACGTCAGCAAGATGGCGCGGCAGCACGTCACGGTCGCGCTCTCGGGCGACGGCGGCGACGAAGCCTTCGGCGGCTACGTGTGGCGCTACCTGCCGCACCAGCTCGAAGAAAAAGTCCGGCGCTTCGTGCCGGGATCAGCCGGCCGTCAGGCGGCGGCGTGGCTCGGCGCGCGATGGCCGCGCGCTCGCGTCTTCCCGCGTCCGCTCCGGCTTGGCAACGTGCTCGAAAACCTCGGCCGCGATCCCGCGGGCGCGTACTACGCGGACCTCTGCTTCCTGAAACCGCAGGACGCACGGGCGCTGCTCGGCAAGGCGCCAACGCGCGAGCCGTCGGAGAGCCCGGTTTACGACCAGGTGACGCGGCCGTACCGCGAATGCCGATCCAACAGCGCCGTGCAGCGCGCGCAGTACGCGGACATGAAGATCTACCTCCCGAACGATCCGCTCGTGAAGGTCGATCGCATGAGCATGGCGAACAGCCTCGAGATCCGCTGCCCGCTGCTCGATCACCGGATCATCGAGCTCGCCTTCCGCATTCCAACTCGAACGAAGATGCCGAACGGCCAGCCCAAGTCGCTGCTGCGCGGTCTCGCCGAGCGCCGGTTGCCGCGCAAGGTCGTGACCATGCCGAAGCGCGGCTTCACGGCGCCGACGGGCGCGTGGCTCGCCGGCCCATACGCGAACCAGTTCCGCGACGACGTGCTGTCGAGCGAGGCGCGGTCGCGTGATCTCATCGACACCAGCCGCGTGGCGCGACTGTTCACCGAGCATCGCAACGGCCGGGCCGATCACTCGTTCGCGCTGTGGGCGGTCTGGATGCTCGAGCGCTGGGCGCGACAGGAAGAGGCGGCTTGCCCTGAGCGAGACGGCGCCGGCTTCCCGGCGGCATCGGGTCGAAGGGTGGCATAGGCCGTGTTCCGCACCGTCTTCGTCGTCCTCGTGCTCGCCGCCGGATGGGGCTTCGCGTTACAGAGCCCGCTCTACGCGGCGTGTCTGTATCTCTGGATCGCGTACTTCCGGCCGGAGTCGTGGGCGTGGAGCGACATTTTTTCGACGCTCAATCTTTCGTACATCGCCGGCATCTACCTGGTGTTCCGGACCTTCTTATCGGGCACCAAACTGCGGCTCGACTGGCGGAGCGGCCTGCTGCTGCTGTTCCTCGGACACTCGCTGTTGTCGGCCTCGCTCGGTCTCCATGCGGATGCGTCGTTTGGCTACTGGCAGGATTTCGCCAAGATGATCGTGGTCAGCATCCTGCTCACCAACATCATCCAGACGCCGGCGGATCTGCGGCTGGTGATGATCGTGATCGCGTTGTCGCTCGGATTCGAAGCGGCGAAGCAGGGATGGGCGCAGCTGGTGCTCGATCCCGGCGGCCGGAACGACAACGGCGTGCCGTTCCTCGGCGACAACAATCTCGTGGCGGTGGGCATGGCCATGCTGGTGCCGCTCGTCGCGGCGCTGGCCGCGACCTCCACCGGCATCTACAAGCGCGCCTTCCAGTTCCTCAACATCGGCGTCATCTACCGCGCGCTGAGCACGTATTCGCGCGGCGGGTTTCTGTCGATCGGCGCCGTGAGCGCGATCTGGTTCTGGCGCTCGCCGCACAAGGCCCGCACGCTCGTCGCGGTGGTGGTTGCCGCCGCGCTGATCCTGCCGCTCATGCCGAAGCAGTTCTGGGATCGCATGAGCACGATCACGGTCGATACCGAGCAGTACGACGATTCCCAGCAGAGCCGCCTGCACTTCTGGCAGGTGGCGGTCGCGATGGCGAACGATCGTCCGCTGATCGGCGTCGGCCACCGCGGCTACGAGCGCGCCTACAACCAGTACGACTGGACCGAGGGCAAGTTCATGACGAACCGCGCCGTCCACAGCGCGTGGTTCGGCGTGCTCGCCGAGCTCGGCTATCCGGGCCTGCTGCTCTTCATCGCGATCGTCTTCGGCTCGCTGCGGTCCTGCCGCCGCGTCCGCAAGGCCGCCGAACGCGGCGAGATTGCCGGGCCGCTCGGCCCGTATGCCATCGCCTTTGAAACGTCGCTCGTCGCCTTCATGGTCGGCGGCAGCTTCGTGTCGTTCCACTACAACGAGATGCTGTGGCACTACTTCGCGTTGACGATCGCGCTCGAGCGCGTGGCGGTCCGCGAAATGGCCGCGCAACGCGAGCACAAGGAAGCCCGGCCGCCGGCGACCGAAGCGCCGGCATCCCCCGAACCCGAATTTGCCTGGGGCTGAGGAAGCAATGGCACACGTCTCCGTCATCATTCCGGCATACAACGCCGAAGCGTTCATCGTCGACACGGTGAACTCCGCCCTGGCCCAGACCTTCAAGGACCTCGAGATCATCGTCGTCGACGATGGATCGAAGGATGGGACGGTGGCGGCGCTGGCCACCTTTGGCGATCGCATTCGCGTGCATCAGCAGGCGAACGGCGGCGTCGCGAAGGCGCGCAATACCGGCGTCGCGCTGGCCACGGGCACGTGGGTGGCGTTTCTCGATGCCGACGATCTGTGGCTGCCCACGAAGATCGAGCGTCAGCTCGATTGCGCACAAGCGGCGCCGATGATCTACACCGATCGGTTGAACATCGGTGCGCGCGGGGATCTTCCAGAGCTGCAAAGCGTGGTGACGCCGATGCACGACGGCGACGTGTTCGTGCCGCTGCTGCGCGAAGGCAACTTCATCACCAACACGAGCGTGATGATTCAGCGCGATCTGTTCGAGAAGCTCGGCGGCTTTTACACGGGCTTGAACGGCACCGAGGACTGGGACCTGTGGATCCGCGTCGCCGAGCGCCATCCGATTGCGCTCGTGCCGGAGCCGCTCGTCAAGTATCGCTTCCATGGCGGCAGCATCAGCAAGAACTGGGCGCGCATGAGCCGCGAGCGCACGCAGGTGATCGCGCGCGCCCTCGAGCTCGAGCGCGGCGCATCGCTCGACTGGAAGACGCGCCGGCAGATTTGGGCGGAGACCTGGCGCACCAACGGGTGGGATGCGGGACGATCGGGCGCGCGCCTCGATGCGCTGGCGGGCTACGCCCGCGCCGCCCTCGCCTGGCCGTTGTATCCGGTGCCGTACAAGGAGGCCGTCAAGGTGTGCCTCAATGTCTGATCGCCCGCTGCGCGTCGCCGTCGATGCACGTTGCCTGAACGTCGCGCACCTGCGCGGCATGGGCAAGTCGTTGTACGAGCTGGTCGCGCGCACGTCGGCCAGCGGCGCGGTCGAGTGGCATCTGCTGGCCGATCGCCCCGATCAGCCGATGCACGTCCCGAACGAATCGTGTGATGTGTCGGTGTTCGAAACGCGCGGTCATCGTTTCGCGGCGTGGGAGCAATATTCGTTGCCGGCGGCGGCATCGCGCCTGGGCGTCGATGTGCTGCACGCGCCGGCAACCACGGCGCCGTGGTGGCAGCCGGTGCCGACCGTGGTCACCATTCACGACACGATTCCATGGCAATCGGATGAGGATCCGCACTGGCGGCCGGGTGTCTATCGCGATCGCGTGCTGCCCGCCGCGTATCACCGCGCCAAGGCGATCCTGACGATCAGCGACACCTCGCGCCGGGACATCCTCGCGCGGTGGCCGGCCCTCAAACCCAAACTGCATGTCGTCTCCCCAGGCGTCGACGAGCGCTATCTCGAGGCCGAGCCGGATCATCAACCGATCGTGATTGCGGATCGAGTGATCAGCGAGCCGTACCTGCTCTATCTCGGCGGCGCCGATCCGCGAAAGCGCCTGATGTGGGCGCTGCAGGCATGGTGGAATGCGAGCAGCACGAACGCCGTGATGGTGGTGTGCGGACTCGAAGCGAGCGCGCATGCGCAGGTTCGAAACTCCGTGCCGCGGCATGCGCAGGATCGCCTGATCCTCGCGCCGTTCATCAGCGAAGAAGAGATGCCGCGCGTCTACATGCAAGCGGTCGCGGTCCTGTATCCGTCGCTCTACGAAGGCTTCGGCATGCCTGTCGTCGAGGCGCAGGCGGTCGGCACGCGCGTCCTCTTCAGCGACGTCGGCAGCCTCACCGAACTGAAAGGCCCAGGCGCCGTGGTGCTGCCTGTCGACGATCTGCAGGCCTGGGTGCGGACCATCGATCTGCTGTTGCAGTCGCGCCGCTCGAGCCCGGGGCCCGATCGCATTGCGCGCGCGTGGGCGCGCCAGTATTCGTGGGATGCCTACACGGATCGCACGCTGGTGGTCTATCACTCGGTGATTGCCCATCGCCCGTCGCCCCGAAACCGCGATCACGAGATCAGCCAGGGCGCCACGCCGTGAAACACGTTCTCTTCCTCGCGTATCTCTTTCCGCCGATCGCCAACTCGGGCACGCAGCGGCCGTGGAAGTTCGCGAAGTACCTCTCGGATTACGGCTGGCAACCCACGGTCGTCACCGCGGCGAATTTCGGCGGCCACAATATCGATCCGGGCCTCGTCGCCGACATTCCGAAGAACGTCACCATCCTCAGGGTGCCGATGCTCAACGAACAGATCGGCAGCACGATCGCGTCGCTCGCCGGCGGGGGACGCATCGGCCGCAGGCTCGGCGACGCCGTCAGCTGGCGAATGCGCAGCCGCCGCCAGTCGCCCGATCTCTACGCGTTGTGGAAACCCACGGTGATGCGCGCAGCGATGAAGCTGTTCAACGAGCGCGGCTTCGACGCGATCTACGCGACCGGGTTCCCGTGGACCTCGCTGCTGATCGGTTGCGAGCTCGCCAAGGCCACGGGCCGTCCGCTGGTCGCCGACTTCAGGGATCTATGGGCCGGCGAAAGCCTGTTTCGAAGCGAGCGCCCGCCCCACGAGCAGGAACTGGCGCTCGAGCGTTCGGTCGTTGAATGCGCCACCACGGTGGTCACCGCTTCAGCGTCGATCGCGAGACAACTGGCCGCCGCGCATCCAACGGTGGACGAGGACAAGTTCGTCGCAATCCACAACGGGTTCGATGCCGCCGACTTTGCGGAGGCGCCAACACCGCCGCGCATCAAGCGCTTCCGGGTCGTATTCACCGGCGTGTGGAAAGACGGCTACAACCCGTCCGAGCTCTACGACTCGATCGACTGGATTCGGCGCTCGCGTCCCGCGTTGCTCGACGATGTGGAAGTGATTGCCGCGGGCTTCGCGCCCGGCGAGGCCAAGCGCCGCGGATTGAGCGCTTACATCACCGAGCGTGGCGTCGTGCCGCACGACGAAGCCGTGTCGTTGATGCGATCGGCTGACATTCTGTACCTGTCGCACTCGGTACCCGAGCGGCAGTGGTCGGTTCCAGGGAAGGTGTATGAGTATCTGGCCAGCGGCGCGCCCGTGCTCGGGTTGATGCCTGCCGACAAGGAGACGGCGCAGATCATTCGCGCGGTCGGCGGCGGCATCACGGTGCCGCCGGACGATCCGGGATTGCTGTATCACGCGCTCGCCAACGCGTTCGCGGCAAAGAAGCTCGACGTGCCCGCGCGCCACCCGGACGCACTCGAGGGATTCGAGCGCCGCGCGCTGACGGCGAAGCTCGCGGCGGTGCTAGAGGATGTGACGGGCCACCCGTCGGTCCATCATACGGCCTTGAGAATGGGCGCCGGCTCGTCGACCGTGTTGGCGACGCGCAGCTCGTAGGCCGGCTCCACTTCCGCGCATCCCGCGACGCGCGTCGTTTCGTGGACCACGAACGACACCAGCCCCGAAATCGCGATCGGCGTCCACAGCTTGTTCATGTCGAGCACGTGCAGCACCACGCGATAGGTGCCGCGCAGCATGTTGGCGCGGAAATGGATGCGGGTGGTCAGCGTCATGCCCGGCTCGAGATCGATCGGCGGCTCGCCGTCGACCATCGGGCTGCCGTTGAACATCACCAGGCCGTCGCTGCGCACGATCTCGAAGTGCACGCGGCACCGCGGCAACGGCGCGTTGATCCTGATCGTGGCGTCGAGCGTCATGGCGGTGCCCGGATCGATCGCGTTCTTGACCACCGTAAAGGCGCCGCGCTCGGTCAGGCGCACGTCTTCGACGGTCACGCGCGGATCGACGGCCTGCGCGTCGGGCGATGCGTAGCGCGCAGCCACATCGCCGACGTCGCCGATCAACGGTGCGCGACCCGGACTGAGCAGCATCGCCTTGTCGCACAGGCTGACGATCGCCTGCATGTTGTGCGAGACGAAGACAATCGCCGCGCCGTTGCGGCGGAAATCGGCGAGCCGCTCGTAGCACTTCTGCTGGAAGGCGAAGTCGCCGACCGCCAGCACTTCATCGATGAGCAGCACGTCGGGATCGACGTGGGCGGCGATCGCAAAGCCGAGCCGCGCGTTCATGCCCGACGAATAGCGCTTCACCGGCGTATCGATGAAGTCGGGGATGCCCGCGAAATCGATGATCGCGTCCATCTTGCGCGAGACTTCCTGGCGCGACATGCCGAGGATGGCGCCCTGCAAGTAGAGGTTCTCGCGCCCGGTCAGGTCCGGATGGAAGCCGGCGCTGATCTCGATGAGCGCGCCGACGCGGCCGCGCGTCCGGCACGTGCCGCTCGTGGGCTTCAGGATTCGGGTCAGCAGCTTGAGCGACGTCGACTTGCCCGCGCCGTTCGGGCCGATGATGCCGAGCGCCTGGCCGCGCGGCACTTCGAACGACACGTCACGCAGCGCCCAGAACTCCTCCTCGTCGAGCGCGTCGGGCTTGCGGCGCGTGAAGGGTTTCTTCACCAGCGCGGTCAATGCATCGCGCAGGCTGTCGTGCCGCTCGCCGCGGCGGAATTTTTTCCAGACTCGATCGAAGACAACGGCCGGTTCGCTCATGGGGTTCGGAAGACGTGAATGAGGGGACGATAGGAAAAGCCGTCGCGATCGGCCTGCGACTGCGCGATGAAGAGCCGGTGGCCGGCGGCATCATAGGCCACGCCGCCGATGCGCACGCCCGCCTCGGTGATCGGAAATTCGAGGGGCCACACACCGTACGGCTTCACGCTCCACGGATCGCGCTTGCCGGCGCGCACCTCGGCGAGCTCGCCGAGGTCGTAGGCCCAGATCTGATAGCGATAGGGATAAGCGTGCTGTCCCTTGTCGGCGCTCGACGGGTCGTAGCAGTAATGGTCGCCGTTCTCGCGCCGTGAGTTCGCGAGCGCCTGGTCGGCGGTGCCGTCGCCATAACAAAACGTGCCGCTGCCATTGCGACCGACGAATAACACGGTGCGCGTGCCGCCGATCAACGCCACGCCGCCAACCTGCGTAGTCCCGCCCCAGGTCGGATTCGATCCTTCCCACGCGCCAAGCGTGGGATGCCCGGAGTCGTAATACAGCAGCGCGTGTGCGTCGGCATTCTTCCCGGCGATCACGTCCGCGGGATCGAACACGAAGGCCGATGGTCCCCACGACGTGCGCGTGATGATCGGGATGCAGCATTGACCGGTCACGACCGGGCCGCCGAGACGCGATTGCCATTCGGGCGGCACCGTGGCCATGTAGCCGGCCACGAATCCGGTCTTGCCGTTGGCGCCGACGCGCACCACCCGCGCGGCTTCGCGTTCGCCCAGCGAGAGCGGCCGCGAGAAGTGCGATGCCTTCTGCGTGTTGTTCGCGTCGTAGAAGATCACCGCCGCGCCGAGAAGCCTGCGCTCGTAGACGAGGAGTCCAGAGAGCGTGACGCCATCGGTCGAAATGTCGCTCTTGATGCCGCCATTGCTGGGCTCGCTGAACGGCTGCATCAATGTCGCGAACGGCAGCGCGTTCACATCGCGGCTGTTCACGGGAGCGGGAATGCTCACTTCGGCAACGTGGCCGCTGTGCGTGCCGATGAAGAGCGAATTGTTTTCCGGATTGAAGGCGGCAGGCGCTCCGCCAAAAGAAAAGCTGACGCCGCCGAGCTCATCCGCCGGAAGGCGGAACGCGCCCTGATACGACAAGTCCTCGAAGGCGAGCCGAGGCAGCTGCGTCGGATCGGTGATCGGCAGCGCACGTGGTGGCGAATCAGGAACTGGCAGGGCGCGCGTCGACTGCCGGGCTGGCGCCATCGATTTTGCGACACCGACTCCGGCGGCCAGCGCCATCACCGCGATGACGGTGATGACAATCGAGATCAGCCCGAGGCGTCCGGCGATGCGCACGGTGGGAGCAAAGCGAAACTCATGCCCGCGCTGCCGCACGCAAACGGCCGCAAAAAGGCCGAATTCCCACGGCACGGCGACTTTCGTCGCGAATGCCGCCGACTCAATTCATCCGTAGCGCTCCACAATATGTGTAAAGCCGCCTGATTTTGTTCTCCCTGGATGTGGCGAGGTCTTTGCTCTTGCAGTGGGCGTGCAACCGCTCGTGTCATTCGTGATCCCCGTCAGGAACGACGTGCTGAGGCTGCAACGCTGCCTGGCCAGCATCACCCGCAACGATTATCCACGCGAGCTGATCGAAATCATCGTCGTCGACAACGAGTCGACCGATGGCTCGGCGGCCGCGGCCCGGGGCTACGGCGCGGTGGTGATCAAGGCCACGGGCACGGTCGCGGCGCTCCGCAATCGCGGCGCGCGCGCCGCCCTCGGCAACATCATCGCCTTCGCCGATTCCGATCACGAAATTTCGAGGAACTGGATCGAGTGCGCGGTGGACGCCTTGTCGGACACCACGGTCGCGGCGACCGGCGCGCCATGTCTCACCTCGCCCACACCGAACTGGGTGCAGCAGCAATACGACGGCCTGCGCGTGCGCCCGGCGCGGCGCGAGGATGCATCGTGGCTCGGCAGCGGCAACCTCGCGGTGAAGCGATCGATCTTCGAGCGCATCGGCGGTTTCAATACCAGCCTGATTGCGTGTGAAGACGTCGACCTCTGCAACCGCATTACCGGCGCCGGGTTTCGCATCATCGCCGACCCGGATCTCCGCAGCATTCACTTCGGCGATCCGAAGACGTTGAAGGCGCTGTTCTTCGGCGAGCTGTGGCGCGGCCGCGACAACTTGCGCGTGACGTTTGCCGGACCGCGCACGTTCCGTCATTTCCGCAGCGCGTTGATCCCGATCGCGGAACTGACCATGCTGACCTTGAGCGCGGGCCTCGTCGTGACCGGTCACGTGATGCCTGCGGCGCTGTGCCTGGCAGCGGCGTTGATTCCCGTAGGGATCAGGGCCTCCCACATGCGCAAGCGCCAACTGCGACGCGGCGTCACGGCGGCAGCACAGGCGCTGGCCGTCGCGGTCGTGTATGACCTGGCGAGGGCGCTGGCAATCATCGCGGGCGGCAGCCATCGCGCGCGGCGGACGGCATAACCATGAGCCCCTCGCGCCCCGTCCGAGTCCTCGAGCTGCGCAGCGTCCGCGGCACCGGCGGCGGTCCCGAGAAAACCATCCTGATGGGCGCCGCGATGGCGGATCCCCGTCACGCCCAGGTCACGGTCTGTTACATGCGCGATCGCCGCGACGGCATTTTCGCCATCGACGAGCGGGCGCGCGATGCACGCGTCGACTATGTCGAAGTGAGCGAGCGTCACTCGTTCGATCCGCGCGTCTGGCCGCGGCTGCGCGCGCTCGTCGCCGATCGGCAGATCGACGTCGTTCATGCGCACGACTACAAGACCAACCTGCTGGCGCTGCTGTTGTCGAAATCCTGCGGCGTCGCCGCGCTGTCGACCGTGCACGGCTGGACCGGGCATTCACCGCGCGAGCGGTATCTCTATTACCCGGCCGACAAGCGCGTCCTCGCGAAGTTCCCGCGACTAATCGCGGTGTCGAGCGACATCGCGGGCGAGCTCGTCGCGCACGGCGCCGTGCCCGAGCGCGTCACCACCGTCCTGAACGCGATCGATCACCGCCAGTTCCGGCGCGATCCCGCAGCAGCGGCCGATGCGCGTCAACGCCTCAACCTGCGTCACGATCACATTGCCATCGGTGCGGTCGGCCGGCTCGAACCGCAGAAGCGCTTCGACCTGCTCCTGGAAGCGTTCGGCGAGCTGTATCGGAGAAATCCGAAGCTGCACTTGATCATCGCCGGCGACGGCAGCCTGCGAAAGGCGCTCGAGGATCAGCGCCACGCACTCGGGATCGGCGACGGCGTCACGTTCACCGGTCACATCACCGACGTCAAAGCGCTGCATCACGCGTTGGATCTGTTCGTCCAGCCCTCCGATTACGAGGGCACGCCCAACTCGGTGCTCGAGGCGATGGCCATGGAAACGCCGATCGTGGCGACCGCTGCCGGCGGAACCGCGGAGCTCGTGCACGACGGCATCCACGGACGCATCATCGCGCCCGGACGCGTCGACAAGTTGATGTATGCCATCGCCGCGACGATGCTCGATCCGGGGGCGACGCAACGCATGATGAAACGCGCGCGCCAGCGCGTCGAAGGCGAGCTGTCGTTCGAATCGCGCGTCCGCAAGGTCGAGGGCATCTACCAGGAGCTCGTCGGACCGTCGGCCTCGCTGCGGGAATGCCATGCGTAACGCGATCAAAGCCGCACTGCACGGCCTGGCGATCGTCGCGGTCGCGCCTTCGGTGATCTCGTGGTGGCTGCGCTCCCGAGTCATGGGACCCGATCGCGCGCTCGAAGGCTCGACGCAGGCGTGGGCCCTCGTGCCCGGGCTGATCGGCCAGTATCTCCGCCGCGCGTTCCTCTCTTGCGCGCTGCGATCGTGCGCGCGCACGGCCACGATCGAGTTCGGCACCATCTTTTCGTCCGCATCCGCCAGCATCGGCGATCGCGCCTACATCGGGCCGCGGTGTCATTTGGGTTGGGCCATCATCGGCGCCAACGCGCTGCTGGCCGCCGGCGTGCACGTGCCGAGCGGCGCGAATACCCACGGCATTGACGATTTGTCGACCGTCATTCGCGATCAGCCGACGCGGAAAGAACCCGTCCGAATCGGCGACGGCAGCTGGATTGGGAGTGCGGCAGTGGTGATGGCGAACGTCGGACACGATTCAGTCGTTGCCGCCGGCGCCGTCGTCACGCGGCCGATCCCCGATATGACCATCGCCGGGGGCGTGCCGGCGCGCGTGCTGCGGCATCGCGATCCTCGCATGGAAGAGAGGTCCGCATGAGGCGCGTGCTCGTGCTGACCCATCGGCTCCCGTACGCACCCAATCGCGGCGATCGCTTGCGCGTGTATCACATGCTGCATCACCTGCGCGATCACGCCGAGGTCGAACTCGTGTCGCTGGTGCATGATGATGAAGAGGCGTCGCACGTCGACGACGTGAAGGCGTTCGTCACGCGCGTCCACGCGCTTCGGGTCGGGCGGCTCAGGAGCGGTGTGAACGCCGCTCTCGCGCTCACCAGCCGGACGCCGCTCACGCACGCGTTGCTCGATGCCCCGGGCATGTCGGCCACGCTCCGGCACATCGTCGACACGAACCCGCCGGACGTGGTTTTCGCCTACGGCTCCGGGATGGCGCGCTTCGCCATGGAGCCGCCGCTCGATGCGTTTCCGCTGGTGCTGGATTTCGTCGACGTCGATTCGCGCAAGTGGCGCGACATGGCGGCCGCGAGCAGCGCCCCGAAGTCGTGGATCTACCGGCGCGAAGCGCACACACTCGGCGCCTTCGAAGCCCGCGCCGCCGAGCGAGCGATGACCTCGCTGGTCGTCAACGCGCGTGAGGCCGACAATGCGCATGCGCTGGCGGCATCGGCCAACGTCCGCGTTCTGTCGAATGGCGTCGAGCTGGATCGGCTGCGGCCAACTGGACCGCCGGCTGATGCGCCGCGCGTGGTGTTTTGCGGAGTGATGAGCTACGAACCCAATGCCGAGGGCATGACGTGGTTCGTGGAGAAGGTGTGGCCGTTCGTGCGCGCCGCACGCCCCGATGCCACGCTTGCGGTGGTGGGCCCCGATCCCTCGCCGGCGTTTCGATCGCTCTGCAGCAGCGATCGCTCAATCACCGTCGCCGGCCGCGTTCCTGATGTGCGCGACTGGCTGTGGGGCGCCGCAGTTGGTATTGCGCCGCTGCACGTCGCGCGCGGCGTTCAGAACAAGGCGCTCGAAGCCATTGCCGCCGGCCTCCCGATTGTGATCACGGAAGCGGTCGCAGGCGGCCTGCCGCCCGATGCGGCGTATGCGTCGTTTGTGGCCAACACACCGGAACGATTCGCAAACCACGTGCTGGATCTGCTCGCCCTGTCTCCCGCCCAGCGGCGCACCATCGCGCAGTCTGCTGAGTTGAGCGGCCTCACGTGGTCGCGGACGCTTCAACCGCTCTGGCCGATCATCGAATCAGCCGCGCGTCGATCCAAGCTCGTCCATACAACGCATGCGCTAGCTTCAACCAGAGCACGTTACGGATCCGTTTGACGATCTCCGATCAGTAATCACCGCGCACCAAGTTCGATCGTTTCCGTTCTCTTCCCGATCAGAATTGTGATCGACACGTCAATATTGTTAGCTCAACCGTGATCAAGCGCGCGTAGTGATCGCGGACACGCGATCGATCTTTCTCGAATTTCCGCCAGCTTTCATCTCCTCACACACCTCGCCTGCGCGCGGCTGAAGTTGGTCTGCCGATTGCGATAGTCGCGGCACGTGCGGTTCGCGATCCCTGGTCGCGGCCCGCCCGATCCCAACAATTCCGCGAAAAGGACCACTGGCAATGAGGAAGAAGTGTGTACGCCTGGCGAAGCCTGTACTTGCAACCCTGTTTGCATTCGCTGCAATCGTTCTCGTCTGGTCGAACGCGCCAATCTCGGCGCAGTCGACTACCCCCTCGACGCAACCGAGGCTCGCGTTCACTGACTTCACCTATGTTGGTGGGTTCCGTCTCCCGGCCGATTCGTCGAATGGCGACAGCTATTCGTTCGGCGGCCGCCAGCTGACGTACAACCCGGTCAACAACTCGCTCTTCGTCGGCAGCCGCATCGGCCGCGTTGCGGAAATCAGCATTCCGACTCCCGTCAACACCAACAATCCCGCGGCGATGCCGTTTGCGACGTTCCTGCAGCCGCTCACGGATCCCACCGAGGGCCACCTGTCGCAGATTGCCACCGACGGCGTCAACCTCGATGGCCTGATGGTCTACAACAATCGCCTCTATGGCACCGCGTCGATCTTTTACGACGCGAACAACACGCAGCGCGTCTCGCACTACTCGCGCTCGCTGCAGTTGAACGAGTCGAGCTTCTCCGGCTGGTCGCAAGTGTGGGAGACCGGCAAGAGCGGATTCGTCTCCGGCATGATGTCGATCATTCCTGCTGAATGGCGCGCCACACTCGGCGGCCCGGCCGCAACCGGCCAGTGCTGCATTCCGATCGTGATGCGCACGTCGTGGGGTCCCGCGGCGTTCGCGTTCAATCCCGCGCAGGTCGGCCAGGCCATCGTCCCCGCGGCGCCGCTGCTCTACTATCCCAGCGAACATCCCACGCTCGGTCCGTGGGACGGCGCCAATCCAACCTATGGCGCGACGATCCAGATGGGCGGCATGGCGATCATCGCCGGCACGCGCACCGCGTTGTACTTCGGCCGCAACGGCACGGGCCCGAACTGTTACGGCAACGGCACTGCCGACCAGAGCCTCGCCGGCACGATAGGTCCGGACGGCGCGCATTGGTGCTACGACCCCACGACCAGCGACAAGGGATCGCACGCCTACCCGTATCGCTATCAGATCTGGGCGTACGATCTGAACGACTTCGCTGCGGTGAAGGCCGGCCAGAAGCAGCCGTGGGAAGTCGTGCCTTACGGTGTGTGGCCGTTTGATCTCCCGACGCCCGAAGCGTCGGTGCGCATCGGCGGCGTCGGCTACGACGCCGTGAACCAGCGCCTCTACATCTCGCAACTGATGGCCGACCGCGATGGCTACTCGTATCGTCCGGTCATTCACGTGCTCCAGATCAGCGCGACGCCAGGAACGCAGAGCACCAGCGACGCTCCGCCCCCGCCGCCACCGCCGCCGCCACCGCCGCCATCGGGCAGCACCGTCGTCAGCGCCATCACCATGTCGGTGAACCGCGTGGCGCCGCAGCTCACCGGCACGCCCGTGACCTTCACCGCGTTTGCGATCGGCGGCATCGAGCCGCAGGAATACAAGTGGCTCGTCGACAGCGGCACGGGTTTCACGGCGGTGACGGGCTGGTCGGTGATCGATTCGTTCACGTGGACGCCGGCAACGGCCAATCCCAAGTATCGCGTCGGCGTGTGGGCGCGAAGCCACGGCAACACAACGGATGCGCCGGAAGCGAGCGCCTCGACCGCGTTTGCGATCAGCGCGCCGGCGCCGGTGCCGGTGAACTGGGTCACGATTTCCGCCGACAAGGTGGCGCCGCAGGCGCCCGGCACCGCGGTGAAATGGACCGCGGCGATCAGCGGCGGGCTCAACGTGCAATACAAGTGGCTGCTCCACGACGGCGGCTCATGGTCGGCGGTGACGGGCTGGTCCTCGAGCAACACGTTCACCTGGACGCCCACCACGGCGAACCTGAACTATCGCATCGGCATCTGGGTGCGCAGCAACGGCAGCACGAAGGAAGAACCCGAAGTGACCTCGTCGAACGACTTCCCGATCTCCGTGGCGGCATCGACGGTTCCCGCGCCGCCGCTCACGGGCGTCGAGCTGAGCACGAACAAGGTCGCGCCGCAGAACGCCGGCACGACGATAGTCGCAACCGCCACGGTTGCTGGCGGCGCCGCACCGCACACCTTCCGGTGGCTGATTCACGACGGCGCTCAGTGGAACATCGTCACCGGCTGGACGACGTCGAACACCTTCTCGTGGACGCCGACCAAGGCCGATCCGAACTATCGCATCGGCGTGTGGGTGCGAAGCGCGGGCAACACGAGCGATGCGTATGAAGTGTCGAACTCTCTGCAGTTCGCCATCAAATAAAAAGTTGTAGATGCGCCGTATGCATCAGCAAAAAACACTCGCACGTGTGTAATTCTTAGTCGGTTTCGTCATGGGGCTCTCCCGATCTCCTCCACGGGAGAGCCCCAATTTCATTTCCGTTTCTCCAAATCCATTCCTGAAATCGCAAAGTCTCCAAAACGGAGACTACGTGGCGCGGACCTTGCGTTAGCGGCGCGCGCAAGCCGCACAGCTCATCGTGCGATTGCTCAACACAACAATTGAGAGGAACGAAACCTGATGTGGAAACAGCGGTATGTCTTCGTGTGCGCGCTGATCGCGTGCTTCGTGGTCACGATGTTCGCGTCACTGTCAGCGCAAAGCGATCCCTCGACGCTGCCGCTCATCCAGTTTGCGGATCTCTCCTATCTGGGCGGCTTCCGGCTGCCGGATCAATTCATCAACGGTGACGGCTTCACGCTCGGCGGATCGCCGGTCGCGTTCAACCCGTCGAGGAACTCGCTGTTTATCGGCACGCGGGCCGGCAATGTCGCTGAAGTCGCGATTCCCAGCCTCGTGAACAGCAACGTCATCACGCAGCTGCCCTTCGCGAACTTCCTGCAGGGATTCTACGAACCGACGGAAGGCACGCTCGCTCAGGTGGCCACCGGCGGTCCGGCGTCGATTACCGGCCTGTTCGTGAGCGGCGATCGGCTGTATGGATCGGCCTCGATCTATTACGACGCCAACAACACGCAGCGCGTCTCGCACTATTCGCGCTCCACCACCCTGTCGACGCCAGGCGTGATGGGGATGCGCCAGGTCTGGGAGGATGCGCACTCGGGTTTCGTCTCCGGTTACATGTCCGCGGTTCCGCCCGAGTGGCAGCAGAAGCTCGGCGGATCGGCGATCACCGGCCAGTGCTGCCTGCCGGTCGCGTGGCGCACGTCGTGGGGCCCGAGCGCGTTCGTGTTCAATCCGGCCGACATCGCATCGATGGCCAAAGTGCCGGCCACGCCGCTCGTCTATTACTCGGACAGCCATCCAACACTCGGCAGCTGGGATCACTCCAATCCCACCTTCGGAGGTACGACACAGATTACCGGCGTCGCGGTGATTGCCGGTTCGCGGACGGTGTTGTTCGTGGGACGCAACGGCACCGGCGCGTTCTGTTACGGCAACGGGACCAACAATCAAAGCCTTGCCGGGACGACTGGACCCGACGGCGCGCTGTGGTGCTATGACCCGACGTCAACCGCGAAGGCCCAACACGCGTATCCGTACCACTATCAGCTCTGGGCCTACGACCTCAACGACCTCGCCGCGGTGAAGGCCGGCCTCAAGAGCCCGTGGCAGGTGTTGCCGTACGGTGTGTGGTCCTTCGGCCTTCCCTTCCCCGAGCCTGAAGTGCGGCTGGGCGGCATCGGTTACGATGCGAGCCGTCAGATCATCTACATCTCGCAGCTCTATGCCGATCAGGACGGCTACGGCTATCGTCCGATCATTCACGCGCTGAAGGTTGGCGGAGTGCCTGGCGCGCCGCTGCCGCCGCCGGACACATCGACGCTGCCGCCGATCACGAACTCGGCGCCGTCGAACCCGGTGATCACCGCGCTCGCGTTGACCGCCAACAAGCCCGCGCCGCAGGCGGCCGGCACCACCATCACCTTCTCGGCCACGCCGACCGGCGGCATTGCGCCGCAGCAATACAAGTGGCTGGTGCACGACGGCGCGCAGTGGACCGCGGTGACCGGATGGTCGACCGCCAACACGTTCAACTGGACACCCGCGGCGATGAATTCCCAGTATCGCGTCGGCGTGTGGGTGAGGAGCTCCGGCAATACCACCGACGCGGGACAAGCGACGTCCAGCATGGACTTCCCGATCTCGACGTCCGCGGCGGGAAGCGCGTCGTTCACGAAGACGGCGGCGGTATCGATCGGCGCCGACAAGGCTGCGCCGCAAGCAGCGGGCTCGATGATCACGTTCACCGCGACACCCACCGGCGGCACCGCGCCGCATCAGTACAAGTGGTTGATTCACGACGGGGCGCAGTGGACCGCGTTGACCGGATGGTCGAGCAACACGTTCGTGTGGACGCCGGCGCTCGCCAACTCCGGCTACCGCATCGGCGTGTGGGTGCGCAGCGCCGGCAATACCGCCGACGCCGCCGACGCGACGACGAGCATTGATTTCCCGATCTCAGGTGTCAATCAGCCGGCGCCGGCGCCCACGTCGCCGACATCCTCGGCGCGGCTCACCGCAACCACGCTGACGCCGAGCAAGCCCGCGCCGCAACCCGCAGGCACGAGCATCACGTTCACAGCCGTGCCCAACGGCGGCGCCTCGCCGCAGCAATACAAGTGGCTCATGCACGACGGCGCAGCGTGGCGTGTCGTTGGCGATTGGACCACGTCCAACGCATTCACCTGGACGCCGGCCGCCGCGAATTCGCAATACCGGTTCGGCGTATGGGTGCGAAGTGCCGGCAACACGGTGGATGCCGGCGAAGCGACGATGAGCGTTGATTATCCGATCAGCGGTACGGCGACCACGACGGCCGCGCCGCCGCCTCCGTCCGGGACCGCGGCCAGGCTCACCGCCGTCACGCTGAGCGCCAACAAGGCTGCGCCACAACCGCAGAACACCACCATCACCTTCACGGCCACGCCGAATGGCGGCGCGACGCCGCAGCAATACAAGTGGCTGGTGCACAACGGCGTGCAATGGTCGGTGATCAGCGACTGGTCGACGTCGAACATCTACAACTGGACGCCGGCGGCGTGGAATTCGCAATACCGGTTTGGCGTGTGGGTGCGTAGCGCCGGCAACACCGTCGATGCGGGTGAGGCGACGACGAGCGTCGACTTCCCGATCACCGCCGCGACTACTACACCGCCACCGACGACGACCACCACCACCACGGCCCCGCGCCTTTCAGCGGTCACGCTCAGCGCCAACAAGCCGGCGCCGCAACCGCAGAACACCACCATCACCTTTACCGCCACGCCGACCGGCGGCGCCACGCCACAGCAGTACAAGTGGCTCGTCCACAACGGCGTGCAATGGTCGGTGATCAGCGACTGGTCGACGTCGAACGTCTACAACTGGACGCCGGCCGCGTGGAACTCGCAATATCGATTCGGGGTCTGGGTCCGGAGCGCCGGTAACACCGTCGATGCGGGGGAAGTAACGACGAGCGTGGACTTCCCGATCGTCGCCGCGGCGACTCCGCCCCCGCCGCCGCCGCCCTCTTCGACGCCGGCCCCGCTCACGGCCGTGACGCTCGGCGCGAACAAGATCGCCCCGCAAGCGCCAGGATCGCCGATCACGTTCACGGCGATCCCGAACGGCGGCGCCGCGCCGCAGCAATACAAGTGGCTGTTGCATGATGGCGCGCAGTGGACCGCGATCAGCGGATGGACGACTGCGAACACGTTCACGTGGACGCCGCCGGCTGCCAACCCGAATTATCGAATCGGTGTGTGGGTGAAGAGCGCGGGCAACACGCTCGATGCCGCTGAGGTCACGACGAGCATCGACTACCCGATCAAATAGCGCTCAGGGCGATGGCAGCCGGTACAACACGGCGTCATCGCCGTCGATCATGTCAGTGATCGCACGATCGACGCGGCTGCGCACGGCGTTGTCGCCGGGAAGCTCAGTCATCGTGCCGCGAATCATCTCGAGCAGGCGCCGCGTCAGCGTGCCCGGCGGGTAGGCCTGGTGCGTCCACACGATCGCCGCGCCCGCTGGAACGTCCACGACCGCCGGCGGCAACGGCAGCTGGTACGACGAGCTGTACACCTTCGCCGCCTGCCGGTCGAGGAGCGCGTACGCGCCCGGTTGCGGCGGCGCCAGCACCACCATCCTGTTCTCGTCGAATTTCGCGTGATACCACACGCGGATGTCGCGATCGGGCGAGACGATGCGAAGCACGCGCGCGGTGTAGTAATCGGTGTACAGCGTGCCTGGTCCCAGCGAGCCGAGGGCGCGAGCGGCGGCGATCGTATTGCGCGTGCGCTCGCCCGCTGACGCCTGCAAGTACATCACGCACGGCACAGCGCAGATCATCACCGCGATCGCGATCGCGATCGCCAGGCGCCGCGTCGTGTGGAACAACCCCGCAAGCCACGCGCCGACCGTCAGCATCAAGAGCGGTGTGGCCAACGCGGTGTAGCGCGGCGTCTTCGGCAACGGTGAATAACTGCCAAGCGATCCGCTGCCAAACTGCAGGTACAGCATCACGATCACGAACAACACGGCCGCGAACGCGATCCCGGGCGCTCGCCGTCGCGATCGCCACGCCGTCCACGCGGCTGGGATCGCCAGCCACCACAAGATGCCCACCTGGACCGGCAGCAACAATAGCGATCGTAAGTACGCATTCCATCGCCAGATCTCCGCGATCTGGAGATCGCTGCCCACCGGCGCACCGAGACCCGAGGTGGCCGTCAGTCGGAACAACGGATGCCCGGTGGTGAGCCAGTAAGCGACGCACTCGCCGCCGAATACCACTGCCGCGCCTGCGCACACCGCAGCCATCGTGGGAATGCGAGGCACGCGCGCGACGAGCGACGCGAGCACCATGGCCGGCACGACGATCGCGACGTCTTCCTTGAAGAGATAACCAATACCCAGCGAAAGGCCGGCGCCAAACGCACATGACCACCGGCGCGATCCAGCGGATCGTTCCGCAAGCGCGATCAGCGCGCACGACACGGCGATCGACGCGACCTGGAAGCTCGTCGGGTAATACATCGCCGACTGCTGAATCGCGAGCGGATAGATCGCATAGAGGCCGGCGGTGCAGAGTGCGGCTTCAGCGGTGCCCGCGAAGATCCACGCCGCCGCGGCCAGCGCAACGAGCGCAAGGAGATCCGCGCCGATCGTCAGGAACCAGAACTGCATCGGCTCGACGAGGCCGGCGGACATCAGCCAGCCAAGCGGATACGCCATGCCGACGCGCAGCCGGAACAAGGGGAACAGGGTGTCGAGCGATTGACCGCTGCTGACGCGCCGTGCCGCCTCGAGATACCCGGCATCGTCGAGGATGTCGAGCTGCGGCGCAAAGAGCACGCGCACCGCAACAGCGATCACGGCAATCGCGGCGGCCGGGGCCAGGACGCCCTCCGCCGCCAGCCGCCCCACGAACGTCGACGCCTTAGCTGACTTTTCGAATGGTCGGCGCGGCAAGACGGCTTCGCCGGGATTCATACAGGATTTCCTCGAGCTCGTAACGGACGCGGCCGATCAGGTCGGCGAGGAGGGCGAGGGCGCCGAGCAGGAAGCCGAACAGCATGCCGCCGACACTCAACGTGATGAACGACGTGTAAGGCGCGGTCTCCCCGGTGCGAAGCCAGTGCACCGATACGAACAATCCCAGCGCCAGCGACACGACGATCGCGAGCGCCGCAAAGGCGCCGAAGAACTTCATCGGGCTGTAATCGCGAATCGCGCGGATCAGCACCGGGCCCGAGCGGATCCCGTAGCGGAAGACGCTGCTCATGATGCGCGACTCTCCAACCGGCCGCTCCGCGAGCACCGGCAGCGCCACTTCTTCGATCGTCATGCCGATGCGCCGCCAGTTGAGCAGCGATTCGTGGATGTACTCGTAGTTGCTGTGAATGTCGGCGCGCAACGCGGCTTCGCGCGACATCGCGCGGAAGCCGCACGACACGTCGGTGAACGGCGTCTCGGCGATCACGCTGATCGCCTTGGTCAGCATCGCGTTGCCGGCGCGCTTCGCGAACGGCATCGAGCCGATCAAGTTGCCGTCCGCAAAACGCGAGCACAACGCCACGTCGGCGCGTCCGGCGAGAACGGGCTCGATCAACCTGGCGATGTCCTCGCCGCGGAACTGGCCGTCCGAGTCCATGCTGACAATGATGTCGGCGCCGGCGTTGAGCGCGGCCGAGATGCCCGACACGAACGCGCGGCCGGTGCCGAGATTCTTCACATGCGTGACGACGGTGGCGCCGTGCCGCTGCGCGATCTGCGCGGTGCCGTCGGTCGACCCGTCATCGATGACGATCGTGCGAACGGATTCAATGCCCGGCAGCCGCGTCGGAATGGCGTCCAGCACCTTGCCGATCGTTTCCGCCTCATTGAGCGCCGGTAGATAGACGACAACCTTCATTGGGTTACCCATTCAGGAAATCAACAACACGATGACGAGCACGGCGGCGGCCGACAGGCCCGCGCCGGCGAGCGCCAGCCGCTTCTTCAACCGCTGACGCAGCGGCGTAAAGGCGTGCCGCTCGAAGTTATGTGCCGGCACCGGCGGCCGCGCGTCGGCCATGCCGGTCATCGGCCGCTGGAATCCGTACGCCAGCAGCAGCACGAGCGGCCGCGTCAGCGTTCCGGTCGGAGACGCCGTCAGCGTCGCGATCGAATACTCGAGGAATCGATCGGCGCCCGCGATAAACGCCGCGCGCTCGGTCTCATTCCTGGTGTGCCGCGCGGCAAATTCGAAGACCGCCGCCTTGCGGATGTCCTGCGCGGCCCAGGTCTCCGTCGGGTATTCGAGCTTCTCGGGCGTATCGAGGTACGGACGCTCGTTGACGGCCATCCACGCCGCGTACTTCACCAGTACCGCGCGCGCGTATTCGAATCTCGCATCGATCAGGCCGCGGTCGGCGCGATGCTCGAGGTATTTGCCGAGCGCCTGCAGGAACACCGTGTACGACCAGCGGTTCTCGGCATCGAGCGGATCGATCGATCCCGGATCGTCGTCGGGATGCACGCAACGGGCGATCAGGGCGTCGGCCTTCTCGAGATAGCGCGGCTCTCCGGTCAGTCGATGCGCATCGATCAGCGCGTTGATCGAATTGCCGGCGCCGCGGCCGGGGCCGTGGAAGTCCGGCGAGCGCGTCACGCTCGCCAGGCCGGTGTCGCGGCGATCGATCCAGCGGAAGCGCGACTTGCGGCCGTCGTCCATGTCGATGACCCAGTTCGCGAGCTGGAGCACGGCGGCGCGCGATCGCTCCGAGCCGGTCACGAAGTGATGCAGCATCAATCCCGTCGTGTAGTTGTGCTCCGAGCAGGGGCCGCCGCCTGACGATCCGCTGCGCCGCGAGTAGGCGCGGTGCGTGGCGGTGCCGGCGGGCTGGTAGTGCTGCGTGTGCCAGAAGTACCCGCCGTTGTAGGCGGCGCGGTCGCGGGTGGTGTGGTAAAGGTCGATGTCGGCGACGTGTCCCGCGAGGTCGTCGGCGAGCGTCCACCACCCGTGGTCGGCGGTCTGAAGGAACCTGGTCGCGAATCCGGCGATGGCGTCGTACTGGTTGTTATAGTGCGACACCAGTGCGCCCTCGTGGTCCGCATAGAGATCACCAAAGTTGCGCCAGCCGTATTCATCGATCGTCTCCCGTCTTTCGAAGAACGATTCAGCGCCGCGGACCGCGGTGTTGACGAGCGCGTCGTAACGCGGCGCGACGCGCGGCGATCGCGCGCCGATCGGCGCCCACACGCCGGCCTTCCGGTAGGCGATCGGATCCCCGGACACGCGCAGCGGCGATCGCGTCCACGCCAGCGGTTCAGCGGTCACGGTGTCGCGGCCGAAACAGACCGCAAAGGCCATCGTGCTGCGCTCGCCACCCTGCAGCTCGTGCAGGTCACCGTAGGCGCGCGGGAACATCGCCACCGCGCAATGATTCGCGTCGGCCTCGATCGCCTTTGGAAAGATTTCCCAG
>Ga0207428_10000687_pt1 | contig 39321 bp, 38 predicted proteins | sample RhiMethybrSRZTD1_FD_187600 | JGI IMG/M metagenome (GOLD analysis project Ga0207428, IMG submission 187600) | Populus rhizosphere microbial communities from Tennessee, USA - Rhizosphere MetaG P. TD hybrid SRZTD1 (SPAdes) (version 3) | ecosystem: Host-associated > Plants > Roots > Rhizosphere >...
CTTCCCGCTCAGCGCTTGCCTAGCTGCTCGCGCGCGGCCGCCACCACGTTCTCGGGGTGGAAGCCGAACTTCTTCTGCAGCTCCTTGAGGGGCGCGGAGGCGCCGAACGTCCGCATCCCGATCTTCTTGCCCGTGAGGCCCGTATAACGCTCCCAGCCCAGGGTCGACGCCTGCTCGACGGACACGCGGGCCGTCACGGAGGGGGGCAGGACGGAGTCTTTATACTCCTGTGGTTGGTGCTCAAACAATTCCCACGAGGGCATGCTCACCACGCGGCTCTTGATTCCCTCCTTGACCAGCTGCTCGTGGGCGGCCACGGCCAGGGAGATCTCGCTGCCCGTGGCCATGATCAGCACCTCGGGACGCCCCCCGGGGGCTTCGGCCAGGACGTAGGCGCCCTTGGCCGTTCCGGCCGCGGGGGCGTACTTCGACCGGTCCAGGGTGGGGCAGTTCTGCCGGCTCAGGATGAGGCAGACGGGCTCGTGCTTGAGCTGCATGATCACGCGCCAGGACTCCGCCACCTCGTTCGCGTCGCCCGGCCGCAGGACGATCAGGCCCGGGATCGCGCGCAAGGAGAGGATCTGCTCGATGGGCTGGTGGGTGGGACCGTCTTCGCCGACCCCGATGGAGTCGTGGGTGAAGACGTAGATGACCGGGATCTCCATGATCGCGGCCAGGCGGATGGGCGCGCGGCCGTAGTCGCTGAAGATCAGGAACCCGGAGCCGTAGGGCCGCACCTTCGAGAGGGACAGGCCGTTCAGGATCGAGCCCATCGCGTGCTCGCGGATGCCGAAGTGCAGGTTGCGGCCGCCGTAGTTGTCGGCCTCGAAGTCCCCCGCCCCTTCCGCGCTGATCCGCGTCTTCGTGGAGGGCGTGAGGTCCGCGGAGCCGCCGATGAGCCAGGGCACGTTCTTGGCCACCGCGTTCAGGACCTTCGAGGACGACTCGCGGCCGGCCAGGCCCTTCTCGTCCGCGGGGAAGGTCGGGATGTCCTTGTCCCAGCCGTCCGGAAGCTGGCGGTGCTGCATGCGGAAGAGCATGTCCGCTTCCTTGGGGTACTTCGCCTTGTAGGCCTCGAACTTCTGCATCCACTCGCCGCGCAGCTTGGCCCCGCGCGCGCCGATGCCGCTGGCGAAGTTCTTGCGCACCTCGTCCGGAACCAGGAACGTCTCGTTCTCCGGCCAGCCGTAGAAGCGCTTGGTGGCCTTGCACTCCTCGACCCCGAGAGGCTCGCCGTGCGCGGAATGGCTGTCCTGCTTGGCGGGAGAGCCGTAGCCGATGTGGCTGTCCACGATGATGAGGGTGGGCCGCCCGCCGTTCTTCTTCGCGGTGTCGAAGGCGCGGTCGAGCATGGCGAGGTCGTTCGCGTCACCCACGCGCGTCACGTTCCAGCCGTACGAGATGAAGCGGGTGGCGACGTCCTCGCTGAAGGCGAGCTTGGTGTCGCCCTCGATCGTGATGCGGTTGTTGTCGTAGATCCAGACGAGGTTGTCGAGCTTGAGGTGGCCGGCCAGGGAAGCCGCCTCCCCGGAGACGCCCTCCATCATGCAGCCGTCGCCGCCCAGCGCGTACACGTCGAAGTCGAACATCTCGAAGCCGGGGCGGTTGAACTGCGCCGCCGCCCACTTGCCGGCCATGGCCATGCCGACGCTCGTGGCCACGCCCTGGCCGAGAGGCCCGGTCGTGGTCTCGACGCCGGAGGTCCAGCGGTATTCGGGATGGCCCGCGCACTTGCTGTCGAGCTGCCGGAAGCGCTTGATGTCCTCGAGGGGCACGGCGAGATCGCCGAGCGTCTCGTACTTCGGGTTCACCGCCTTCACACCCGCGAGGTGCAGCATCGAGTAGAGCAGCATCGACGCGTGGCCCATCGAGAGCACGAAACGGTCGCGGTTGGGCCAGATGGGGTCGGCGGGGTCGAAACGCAGGTGGCGCTGCCAGAGAGCGTAGGCCACGGGCGCCATCGCCATCGGCGTCCCCGGATGCCCCGAATTCGCCTGCTGCACCGCGTCCATGGACAGCGTGCGGATGGTGTTGACGGAAAGGGTATCGATGTCAGGAGTGGACATGATGGGCTCCGTGGGATGTAGTACCGTCACTCGGCGGAGCCGGTACTATGCCCGTGGAAACGCTCGTTGACAAGGCGGAATTTCTGCCCGAGGCGCTCGCCCTCCGGTTCGAGGAGGAGGGCCGCCACGCCCTCGCCGCACGCGGCCGTTTCACGTTGGCGCTTCCTGGCGGGTCGGTAGCCACATCTTTCTTTCCACGCCTCGCCCGCGTGCCCTTCGACTGGTCGCGTACCGACTTCTTCTGGGGCGACGAGCGCGCGGTGCCGCCCGACCATCCGGATTCCAACTACGCGGCGGCACGTTCGCTGTGGCTCACGCCGGCGGGCGTTCCCGAGGCTTCCGTGCATCGCATGAAGGCGGAGGAGCCGGACCTCGGGGAAGCGGCCGCGGACTACGCGCGCGAGCTCGCGGGGGTGGCGGGATCGCCGCCGCGCCTCGACCTCGTGCTCCTCGGCGTCGGGCCCGACGGCCACGTCTGTTCGCTGTTCGCCGGGCATCCCGTGCTCGGCCTGCGCGACCGGGCGGTGGCCGTCGTCGAAGACTCGCCCAAGCCGCCCCCGCGAAGGCTCACGCTCACTCTTCCCGTCGTGACCGGGGCGGCGCTGGTGATCGTGGTCGCGCTCGGCCGCGGGAAGGCGGAGATCATCCGGGCCGCGCTCGAAGACTCGGGCTCGGCGCTGCCGGTGGCGCTGGTCGCGCGCCAGGCGCGCCGGGCGACGTTCCTGCTCGACGTGGAGGCGGCGAGCCTACTGCGCGGACGCTGAGCGCCCGCGGCGGTCGCTGAGGAGGCCGCGCGCGAACGCGCGCCCGCGCCCGGCCGCGTCGCGCGAGAGGCGGCGCAAGCTGGCGGGGGACACGCGCTGGCCTTGCGTCGCCCAGACCACGACCGCGCGGCCGATGGCCCAGGTGCCCGTGTAGGCGATGGCGACCTTGGGGATCAGCCCGGCCATGGGGATCAGCCCGATCAGCGAGCGCGCGGCCTGACGGAACAGGAAGCCGCCGCCGACGACGCCGACCACCTCGCCGATGAGCTCGCGCGCGCGTCCGCTCTTGCCCGCGCCCAGCGCGATCTTGTAGCCCATCAGGAGCTGGTTCTTCGTGAGGACGAGGATGTCGGCGAGGTTCAGAGGCACGTCGAGGATGGGGACCGCTTCCGCCATGGCCGTCGTGAAGGTGTAGGTCGCGTTCGCCTTCGCCGTCTCGTCGATGAGCAGGTCGAACACCGCGTCGCGCACGGGCGGGAGCTGGCGCGCGAGAGCCAGGCGCAGGCCGGCGGGCACGGCGCGCACGAGCGCGGCGGCGAGGGGCTCCAGCGCGGCGTCGTCGAGGGCGGGCACCACGACGCGCGCGCTCTCGCCCGCGCGCGCGACGGCGTCGACGGGGCGCCCCGAGCCGTGGACGAGGGTCACCACGGGCACGCCCGCGCGCGCGAGCCGCTGGATGGCGGTGTCGGTGGCGGGGGTGAGAGCGGGCTGATCGGTGACGGCGAGGACGGCGGTCAGGGTGGCGCGATCGTCGCTGCCCAGCTCGGACGGCGTCCGCGTCTCCAGCCAGGGATGCCCGGCACCGCCGCCGAGGAGAGCGGCCACCGTCTCCGCATCTTCGCTTGCGTCCGACAGCACGACGAGGCGAAAGCGTCCTTCCGCGTCGCGGCGGATGGACTCGAGGTCCAGCTCGCGGATCGTACGCCAGACGTCCGGCAGCTTGAGGATGTTCGCCATGGTCACTCCCTCATCTCGATGATAGCGGGCCCGGCGGCGCCTTTTGCGATACTTGCGCCGACAACGTGACTTCGGCCCCCAACCCGCCCCTCTCGGCCTCGACGCCGCGCGACCGTTTGGTCACCCTTGGAGTAGGGCTGGCCGTCGCGCTGGTCCTGTCTCTCTGGGACACGCGGTTCCACGTCGTGCCGACCGACGACGGCGCGTGGCGCGGCATGTCGGGCGCGCCGGGTCTCGTCCGCGTCGCGCTGTCGCTGGCCGCGGGTGCCCTCGCCGCTTCCGCGACACGCCGCTCGCCGCGACGATGGCGCACACCGCTGATCGGTCTCGCTCTGGCGGGCGCGCCACTCGTGCCCGTCTACACCGGCCATGCGTTGCCTCTCCTGGCCCTCCAGGGGCCGGTGCTGTCCTTCGTCGCGGGGGCGGCCGTCGCTCTCGCCCTCGCGCGCCGCATGGGTGAGGGCGGGCTCGGGCCCGTTCGCGACCGGTTCCTGTTCCTGACGGCGTTCGCGCTGTACGCCTTCCTCGCGCCGCGCATCCCGGGGCCGGCGGGTCCGCAAGGAGACGAGCCGCACTACCTCACGATGGCACAGAGCCTGTGGAGCGACCGTGATCTCGATCTCACCGACGAGCTCGCGAACGCGGAATACGCGCGCTTCTACGCGGGCACGCTCTCGGGGCACATCTCCGAGAACAGCCCGGCCGGCCGCAAGTATTCGATCCACTCGCCGGGCCTCGCGCTGCTGATCCTTCCCGCCTACGCCACATGGGGCCATCGGGGCGCACAGCTGGTGCTGTCGGCCCTCGCCGCGCTGGCGGGAGTGCTGGTCTTCCGTGCCGTCCGGGATGCGATCGACGAGCGCACGGGACTGCTGACGTGGGCCCTCTTCGCCTTGACGCCGCCCGTGCCCATCTACGCCGTCACCCTCTACCCGGAGACCCCGGCGCTGGCCGCAACCGCGTACTTCCTGTGGGCCGCACGTGGGCGTACGGGGTGGGGGCGAGCGTTGGGCGCGGCCGCGATCGCGGGCGCGCTCGGCTGGCTGCATTCGAAGTTCGTGCCCCTGGGTGCGCTCGGACTCCTCTTCACTCTGATGCGGCCGTGCACCATGCGCGTGCGCGCGGCGGCGGCGGCCCTGTTCGCGCTGATGGTGGCGGGGACGCTCTGGTATTTCCACGCGCTCTACGGGAGCGCGTCCCTCTTCGCCGCCATCGGGCCCGCCGACCTCGACCTGCACCGTCTGCCGCGCAGCCTGCTGGCGCTCTTCTTCGATCGCCAGTTCGGCCTGTTCGCGATCGGGCCGGTGTGGCTCCTGGCCCTGCCCGGGATGGTGATGCTCTTCCGCATGCGGCTGGCGGACGCGATCCGGGTACTGGTCCTGGCTTCCGTCCCCATTGCGGCCGGCGCTGCCTACGTCGGCTGGTGGGGCGGGTCGGCGCCTCCCGCGCGCTACGTGATCCCCGCCTTGCCCGCGATCGCGCTCGCGGCCGCGGCCGCGGTGCGCGCACGCAAGGACGTGGCCGTCGTGCTGGGGGGCTGCGGCCTCGTCCTCGTCGGCCTCGCCGCCCAGGCCCCGCGTATCCTGCACAACCGCGGCGACGGGGAGAGCCTGCTCCTCCGCAACCTCGCTCCCGCCGTCGACCTCGACGCTTTCCTGCCGTCCTACTTCGAGCGCGACTCGGCCACGCTCGTCCTCACCCTCACGCTGGTCGCTGCCTTCGCGCTGTTCTGGCGCTTCCGCCTTCCGGGCCTCGCCGTGGGCGTGGCCGGCTACGTCGCAGTGGCGGGCGCGTTACGCGACCGACCGCTGGTGGACCGGCGGCTCGCGACCGAGGACCTCATCGACCGCTGGGAGCCCGGCCGATGGAGCGGGCCCATGGGCGCGCCGAGCCTGCGCCAGCTCGCCATGCCGCTGGAGCTCCAGCGTGGGCCGTGGATCCTGGCCGCGGGCGAGCAGCGGAACTCACGCCGCACCGGCCTCCCGCCCGGGGCCTATCGCGTCGAGCTGCGTGCGTCACCGGTCGATCCGGGGCCGTTCCGCATGGCCGTCGACCTGTACGCGGGCGACCTTTCACTCGGCGAGGCGGTCCTCACCGACGCGCAACCGAGCGCGGCCTTCCCGCTGCTGCTGCCGAGCGGCGCGCGACAGCTCGGCCTCACCGCGATGGGAGAAGGGGGCCGGGCCCGTCTCGACGACGTGCGCCTCGCCCCGGAAGCCATCGTGCCGCGCCGGCTCCGCGACGACTATCCGTATCCCGTCCGCGCCATCGCCGAGCTCTATCGCGTGGGCGGCCCGCTGGTGTACGCCACTGCTGTGGATCGGAGCGAGCCCGAAGACGGCGGCTTCCGTCTCGCCGGTCCGGAGGGCGAGTTCGTCGTGGACGGACCGCCCGCGGCGTCGGTCCGCGTCGACGTGCGCCTGGCGTCCGGACAAACGGGCGGCGATCTGCGCTGGGGTGACCGCGTCGTTCCCCTGGGAGCGGGACCGACGGCGTCGCTCGTGATGCCGATGTCTGCGGGTGTGGACCTGGGCCGGGCGAGCACCGTTCCCGTGCGGCTGCGGGCACGCGACGCCTGGGTCCGGTTCAGCGCCGACGCGGCGCCGTAGGCGCTACTGGCGTTCCTTGAAGGCGAGCGCGGCGACGGCCTGGACGAGCTGGGCCGGCTCCACCGGCTTGGGGAGATGGGCCTGGAAGCCGGCGTGCAGCACCTTGGTCGGCATCTCGGCGGCGTAGGCGGTGACGGCCACGGCGCCGGTGGCGCCCCCGAGCTCCATCGGGAGCTCCCGGATCTGGCGGATGAACGCGTAGCCGTCGGCGCCGGGCAGGCCGAGATCGCACACGAGGACGTCGGGACGGCGGGCGAAGAACGCGCGCAATCCTTCGGCGGCGGACTTCGCGCAGGCGACGGACGCGCCTTCCATCTCCAACATGAGGCGCATCGTGTCCTGCGAGTCCTCGTCGTCCTCGACGAGGAGGACGCTGATGCCGCGCAGGGTGTTGATCATGGTGGCGCTCATCTTACAGGGATCCCCGTGAATGAAAGCTAGCACGTTTCCCGAGGGGGCGGTCTGGTAGCCTACGCGGATGGCGATGCGGCTGGCGGTGACGGTGGGGGACCCGGCCGGGATCGGACCCGAGGTCGTGCTGAAGGCCCTCGCGCGGACGGACCGACCCGCCGCGGAGATGATCGTGTACGGTCCCGCGTCCGTGCTGAGCGAGCGGGCGGCGCGCTTCGGGCTGCGGCCCCTCGAGAGCCTCGACGCCCGCATCGTGGACGTGCCACCGAAGGGCCCGATAGCGCTGGGAGTGACGTCATCCGCGGGCGGCCACGCCGCCGCGGACAGCGTGCTGACGGCCGCCCGTCACGCCCTGGCCGGCGAGGTGGACGCCATCGTCACCGCGCCCCTGAACAAGGAATCACTGGCCGCGGCCGGCCACCGCTGGCCGGGCCACACGGAAATGCTGGCGGACCTCGCGGGCGTGTCCGACGTCGCGATGCTGTTCGTGGGCGGCTCCCTGCGCGTCGTGCTCGTGACCATCCACCGCTCGCTGCGCAGCGTGCCGGACGCCATCACCGGCGCGGAGGTGGAGCGAGTGGCGCGTCTGCTCCATCGCGAGCTGCCCGGGCTGGGCGCGAGATCACAGCGCATCGCCGTGTGCGGCCTCAATCCGCACGCGGGCGAGGGTGGGATGTTCGGGCGTGAGGAGATCGAGGTGATCGCGCCCGCGGTCGCGCGACTGCGCGGCGAGGGCCTCGACGTGAGCGGGCCGTTCCCCGCGGACAGCCTCTTCGCACGGGCCTCGAAAGGCGAGTTCGACGGCGTGCTCGCGCAGTATCACGACCAGGGGCTGATCCCGGTGAAGCTGGCCGCGTTCGGGAACGCCGTCAACGTCACCATCGGACTGCCCTTCGTGCGCACGTCGGTCGATCACGGCACCGGCTTCGACATCGTGGAGAAAGGGGTCGCGGACGAGGGCAGCCTCCTCGCCGCCATCCGATTGGCCGCCGATCTCGTCACCGCGCGCCGCGCGAAGTAGCGCGCCTAGCGCCGCTCGCGCACGGCCTGGCGGGTGTCGCGCTCGATGTCCTTGCGCTTGATCGACTCGCGCTTGTCGTGCGACTTCTTGCCCCGGGCCAGACCGATCTCGACCTTGACCTTCCCGTTCTTGAAGTAGGCCTGCAGGGGCACGATCGTGTAGCCCTTCTCCGACGCCTTGCCTCCGAGCTTGCCGATCTCGCGGCGATGGAGGAGCAGCTTGCGGTCGCGGCCCTCGGAATGGTTCTGGATGTTGCCGTGGCTGTAGGGCCCGATGCGGCAGCCCACGAGCCAGAGCTCGCCCCCGCGAAAGTCCACGAAGGAGTCGCGGAAGTTGAGGCCGCCTTCGCGGATGGACTTCACCTCCGAGCCGACGAGAGCGATGCCGGCCTCGGCCTTCTCGAAGATCTCGTAGTTGAAGAAGGCCTTGCGGTTGGTGGCGATGACCTTGTGGCTCTCGTCGTCGGCGGTGGGGCGCGTCATGACCCGACCTTCAGTCGAACCGGAGGACGGACTTGATGTCTGCCGGCCCGCGCTCGAAGGCCTGGCGCGCGTCCTTCACGGGCAGGCGCCGCGTGATCATCCGCTCCAGCCAGCCGGGGAACCGGACTTGCGCGGTCGCGAGGTCGCGCGCGGCCGCCTCGAAGTGGCGGATGGCGGCGTTCACCGTCCCGATCACGACTCGGTTGCCCAGCACCATCGACTGGTTGAAGGCGGCGACGTCGACCTCCGTCTTCTTCGCGCCCGCGGTGACGCTGCCCAGGATGCACACGCCGTTGAGGCCGAGGGCGCCGATGGCGGGCAGGACCATGGACGCCGCGCCCGTCGACTCGAAGAGGACGTCGATCGGACCCGCCAGCGCCGGGATCCGGTCCACCGGCGTCGCGTCCGTGCTCACGTAGCGCATGCCCGCGTCCTCCGCGAGCCGCCCCCCCGGGCGGTCGGACGCGCCGCGCGAGGCCAGCGTGACCCGCACGCCGCGGAGGGTGAGGACGAGCCCGGCCAGGAGGCCGATCGGTCCCGCGCCCAGCACCAGCGCGTGGCCCGGCTCGTAGACGAGCCGCTGCTGAATGCGCAGGGCCTGCTCGATGCCCTTCTCGATGAAGCTGAGCGGCTCCACCAGCACCGCGATGGGGCGCATCGAAGGCGGCACGCGCACGAGGTAGTGGGGCGACTCCGCGTAAAGGTCGGACATGAAGCCGTGCAGGCCCTTGATCCCGCGCTCGAGGTAGTGGCCGCTGAGGCACATGTCCTGCTGGCCCTCCACGCAGGCGCGGCAGCGCTCCGGGCAGGGCCGCCGCACCGTCGCCACCACGAGGTCGCCGCGCTGGAGCGCGCCGCCCGCGGGAGGCTTCTCCACGACGCCCAGGTTCTCGTGGCCGAGGATCAGGTAGGGGCTGCCGGGCGGCGCGTCGCCGAACTGGGCGGCCTCGATGTCGACGTCCGTCCCGCAGACTCCCGTCTCCAGGATGCGGACGAGCGCCTGCCCCTCGTCGCCCGAAGGCTCGGGGACGTCGTCGCGAACGGTCAGGCTGTGGGCGCGGCCAGGTATGACGGTGACGGCTCGCATCGGGGAGACGATTTCATCACAAAAGCCGGCGGGGGAGTGGCGGAGGCGGGAACGGAGGGGTGGGCGGGCCCGAAGGCCCGCCCGGAACGGGCTAGCGCCCGTCCTTGTCGAAGTCGCCCGGCATGGCGCGCTCGACGCGATCCCACGCGTCGCGCGCGGCGCTGCGCGCCTTGTCCCATCCGAGCTTGGTGTTCGCCTTGCCCTTCTCCCAGTCGCGGCGAAGTTCGGGCTCCACGTCGTCGAACTTGCGGCCCTGGTGGCGGCTGTACGATTCCCAGCCGTACTGATACGCGGGCTGGAACTCGTCGTACGAGCCGGAGCTCGCGTACGGACGCGACGAGTAGTTGTTGCGCCAGTACTCGGTCTCGACGGTGGGGTTCACGGCCTCGGCCGCGCCCTTCCCGGCCAGGCCGCCGGCAACGGCGCCCACGGCTGCACCGACGACGGCGCCAACCGGGCCGCCCACGACGGCACCAACGGCGGCCCCCGTGGCACCGGCGGTAGCGGCGCCGGCACCGACGCCGACGGGATGCGCGCCCGGCGCGCCGGACAGGGGATCACGATTCGCGTCGGCCGGCTTCTTGGGATCAGCCATGGGGACCTCCTTGGGGTATGTCAGGAAAAACGACAAGCAACGAGTGAGAAGCAATTATAGCTCGGATTAAGTCAGGACGCGAGGGTGCGGGGTTGACTGTAGACTCCACGCCGATGATGCGGTCCCGAAAGGACATGGCGGCGGTCGCCGCCGTCGTTTTCGTGTCCTTCGTGGCCGCCGCCATCCTTGCTCGCTTCGGGCCCCCGCCCGCGGCCGATGTGGCCCGCGGCAGCGAGGAGGCCTTCGCGCGCGGGTTGCAGCGCCGCGAGCTGCCTCCGGGCATCGGCCCCCAGCGATGGACCACGGCCCGCGCGGCCTTCACGTTTCGGGATCTGCCGCCCACGAGCGCGTCCCTCCTCGTCGAGGTCCGCGACGCGCGCGGGCCCGTCACGGTGGTCGCGGATGGCGTGATCCTCGGTCGCCTCGAAACCGGCATGCGCTCCGCGTCCTTCCCGCTTCCTCCGACCGGCCGGCGCACGCGCGAGATCGAGCTCCGCAGCGAGCCGTTCCGCGCGGGGGACGGCCGCCTGCTCGGCGCGCTTCTCGGACGCGTCGCCATCGCCGGCGTCGAGCGCGAGTCGTGGCCGCCCGTCGCGATGGTTCTCGAGCTGCTCCTGCCCGCGCTGCTGGTCTTCGCCTGCGCGCGCTTCGCCGGACTGGGTGCGCCATGGGCGGCGACAGCGGCGAGCCTCACCGTGGCTTTCGCCGCCACCGCGCTCTGGCCGTCCGGCCTCGCGCATTCGCCCTACGCGCCGAGGCTGTGCGCCTTGTTGTGCGCGGGCTCGGTGCTCGCCCTGGCCTTCGCTCGCCTCGTCGCACGGCGCCATCCCACGGCCGCTTGCGCAGGCTGGATCGCGCTGAGCGCGGCGTGGCTCGTGCAAGTGGTCGCGGGCACCTCGCCGTTGATGGTCGTGAGCGACGTGGGATTCCACGCCAACAAGCTGGCGGCGGTGGCCGCGGGCGACCTGTTCCCGGTCAGCGTCACCCAGCACGCGCGGCCGTTCCGCATCCCGTACGGCGTCTCCTTCTATGCCGTGCTCGCGCCGCTGGCGCGGGCGGGGGTGGACACCGTGATGCTGGTACGCGCGGGAGCGGCGGCCGCCGGCCTCGCCGCCACCGCCGGCCTCTTCCTTCTCGCGCTGTCGGCCGTCGGTCCCACGGCGGCCGCGGTGGCCGCGGTCCTCCTGCAACTGCTGCCCGGCGCCTTCGACATCGCGTACTCGTACGGGAACCTGTCGAACGCGTTCGGACAATCCGCGACCGTGCTCTTCTTCTGCTGGTGGGCGGGAAGGGCGCCGGGGCGCTGGCCGGCGGGGGCGGCGCTGCTGGCCCTGGCCGCGCTCGCGCATTTCTCGAGCTTCGTGTTCGTGGTGGCCCTGGTGTGCGCGCTCGTCATCGCCGATCTCCGCTCGGAGGAACGGGACCGCACGCGCTACTGGGCCGCGGGGCTCGGTCTGCTCCTGGCCGCCGCCTACTACGCGCACTTCGCCGGCCTCATCTGGGAGCAGGCCCCGCGGCTGCTCGAAGGCGGCGGGCAGGGGCGCGGCGCGTCCCGATCGGCGTGGGACGCGGCCCGGCTCCAGGTGCTGACGGCCGCCGCGCAGTGGGGTCTCCCCGCCATCGTCCTGGCCTGGCTGGGCCGGCCGCGGCCAGCGCCCGGCGACCGGTACGCACGCGATCTCGCCTCCTACTGGCTGGCCGGGCTCGTGCTCGCGGTGCCGGCGGTCGTGTCGCCGCTCGAGGTGCGGTACCTCTACGGGCTGACGGCGGCGGTCGCGTTGTCCGCCGGCGCGGGCGCGGCGCGCCTGCACGCCCAGGGTGGGGGGTGGCGCGTCGCGGGATGGGCGCTCGTTATGGCCCAGATCGTCCTGGGCGCGCGCGAAATCGCCGAGGCCATGGTCGTCCGCTACCGGCCCTGACCTCGCCTCACAACGTTTCACCTGCGGTTGCGATTTGTGGACGGATGGCTTCGGGCGCGGGTGGTACGCTCCTGAACGTGACGGATCCCAAGCGCGAGGTCTCGGCCCCGGAAGACGGGAAGGGGCGGATCATCTCGATCTTCGTGGGCGCCGTCCTGCTGCCGTCCCTCGCCCTGTCTTACGTCTCCATCGACTTCGTCCCCGAACTGGCCAGGGGCCGGCAGGCTCTCTGGCAGAAGCAGGCGGATCGCACGCTCTACTACGTCGAGAAGGACCTGGCCGAGCGGGCCCAGGAACAGGCCCTCGAGGCGGCCCGGGCCGTGGGCTCGGAGCGGCTCCTCGATGGCCGGCCCCAGGTCATCGTCCCCGCGCTCAAGGACGCCGGCCTCGAATGGGACATGTTCAAGACGCTGCGCGTGGAGGGCTCTTCGCCGGGCCGGAACATGCCTCCGCGGAGCGCGACCAAGCCGGGGGAGACGCCTCGGGAAGTCCTCTCCGCGATGGAGGCGCCCCCGCCGAGCCTGTGGGAGGACACGGTCCCCTGGGTGGACACCCACGGCACCGTTTCCGGCATCCTGCGCTACCGCTACTCGCCCCAGTTCGTGGAGCGGAAGCTCCTGCCCCGATACTTCGAGCACGACTTCCCCAAGGACCAGGGGCTCGTCGTGCGCGTGAGCGATCCGATGGACCGGATCCTCTACGAGACGGCGCCGACCCCCGACGACAAGTTCGAGGTCAAGCGCGCGATCGCCAGCCCATCCTTCCGCGGCTTGAAGCTCGCCCTGCGCTATCGCGACCGCACGATCGAAAGGGACACCCGCCTCTGGGAGATGGGCACCCTCGCGATCATCGCCTTCATCGACCTGATGCTCGCCGCGGGCCTCTACCTCGTCTACAACAACGTGCGGCGCGAAGTGCACCTCGCCCGCCTCAAGAGCGACTTCGTGGCCAACGTGAGCCACGAGCTGAAGACCCCGCTCGCCCTCATCCGCCTCTTCGCGGAGACCCTCGAGCTCGGGCGCGTGCCCAGCGAGGAGAAGGCGCAGCAGTACTACCGCGTCATCAACAAGGAGAGCCACCGGCTCACCCAGCTCATCAACAACATCCTCGACTTCTCGCGCATCGAGGCCGGGCGCAAGGAGTACCGCTTCGCGCCCACGGACGTGGCGCGTGTGGTGCGCGAGGTGATCGAGTCCTACCGCTTCCAGATCGAGCAGCAGGGATTCGAGCTGAAGGTGGACGTGGAGGACGACCTGCCGCACGTGCCCGCGGACGAGGAAGCGCTGGGGCAGGCGATCATCAACCTCGTCAACAACGCGATCAAATACTCGCGCGAATCGAAGACGATCGACATCGAGGTGCGGCGGGACGGGTCCAAGGTCCTCGTCTCCGTCAAGGACACCGGCATCGGGATACCGCGCAGCGAGCAGAAGAAGATCTTCGAGAAGTTCTTCCGTGGCGAGGACAGCCTCGTGCACGAGACGAAGGGCAGCGGCCTCGGCCTCGCCCTCGTCCGCCACATCCTGGAGGCCCACGGCGGCTCGGTCGAGGTGGAGAGCACCCCCGGCAAGGGCAGCACCTTCACCCTGGCCCTCCCCGTGGCCAAGACCGGACGCGAGAGTTGAAGGCACGGAGGACGGGGCAGACAATGATGAGGCGCGCTGAACAGCTGGGCCGTGAGGGCTTGGGGAGGCCAAGGCGCAGGCTCGCAGCTTTGCCGCAAGTGCGCAGACAAGATGGTCGCACGGTGCGGCTTGGCAATCCGACCGGTGAGCCCGGCGCCGCGCAGCGGCGGCGGGCGACGGGGGGTTTCAGGGGGGGAGCTCAGCGCTCCCGCGGTCCCCGCTGAGTTCCCCCCCTGAGATAAAAGACAGGAATAGAGTGGCAAAGATCCTAGTAGTCGAAGACGAACCCGACATGGTGCTCGGATTGAAGGACAACTTCGAGTTCGAGGGCTACGAGGTCCTCACGGCCTCCGACGGCGTCACCGGCCTGGAGCGCGCGCGTGCGGCCAAGCCCGACCTCGTGATCCTCGACATCATGTTGCCGAAGCTCTCGGGGCTCGAGGTCTGCAAGACGCTGCGGGGTGAAGGCTTCGACAAGCCGATCGTGATGCTGACCGCGCGCGGTCAGGAGATCGACAAGGTCGTGGGCCTGGAGCTGGGGGCGGACGACTACGTCACCAAGCCCTTCTCGATCCGGGAGCTCCTCGCGCGCGTGCGCGCGATCCTGCGCCGCACGGAGGGCAGCAAGAAGCGCCTGTCCCGCTATCGCTTCGCCGACGTGGAGCTCGACTTCGAGACCTACCGCGCCAAGAAGGGCGAGGAGGCGCTCGACCTCTCCCCGCGCGAGTTCGAGCTGCTGCGCTACCTCATCGAGAGGAAGGGCGAGACCGTCTCCCGCGAGAAGCTGCTCGAAGACGTGTGGGGGTACGAGAGCTATCCGTCCACGCGCACCGTCGACACGCACATCGCCAAGCTGCGGGCCAAGATCGGCGACAGCGGTTCGGAGCCCCGCTACATCCTCACCATCCACGGGACCGGGTACAAGTTCGTCGATCCGTCCTGATGCGTGTGCCGCGCGAGGGCTGGACCGCCGTCCCGGACGGGACGCGGTCCGTCTCGGCGCGCCGGCGGCCCTCGGACTTCGACGTCTCCCAGATGCTGGCCGCCGAGCCGCCGCCCATGTGGCCCGAGCCGGCCCCCGCCGCGCGTCCGCGTGTCGCGCTCGTGGGCCGATTGCCCGGCGTGCGGCGCCGGCGGCTGCTCACGCGCGCCTACGACATCTCGGCCTTCGGGGCGGAGGAAGCGACCGAGCTCGCGGACGCCGGCTTCGAGGTCGTGCTCCTCGACGCCGCCCTGGGCACGCGCGGCCTCAACGGCGTGCTCGCGCCCCTGGCCGAGCGCAACGAGGGCGCACGGCCGGCCGTGCTCCTGGTCATGAGGGACGGCACGCGCCCGCGCTTCCGTCCCGCCTATCAGGCCGTCGTCGACGACGTGGTGGCCGCGGGGCTGGGCGAGCGCCAGCTCCTGGCCCGCGTGCAGTCCGCGGTGCGCGTGCGGGGGTGGATGACCGAGCTCTCGCGCAAGAACGCGGAGCTGCAGACCCTCTACGGCCGGCTCGAGATCCTGGCCAGCCGGATGGCCGAGGAGCTGCGCCTGGCCTCGAACGTCCAGCGCAGCCTCCTGCCCGCGCCGCTGCAGCACGCGCGCCTCGACGTGGCCCGCGAGTTCATCCCGTTCCGGGAGATCGGCGGCGACCTTTACGACTTCGTGCCCCTCGGACCCCACAAGATGGCGTTTGCGATCGGGGACGTGATGGGGAAGGGCGTGCCGGCGGCCCTCCTGGCCGCCAACCTCAAGGCCTCCATCCGGGCCCAGGTCGAAGCGGAGAACATCTGCCCCTCCGCCCTGGTCGCGAAGGTGAACCGGATGTTCTGGGACGTGGTGCCGAACGGCCTCTTCGCCAGCCTCTTCTTCGGGGTCTTCGACCTGGAGGCGTCCGTGCTGGAGTTCGTCAACGCCGGCCACCACTACCCGTTCCTCGTCACCGCCAAGGGCGAGGTGCGCGACCTCGTGCAGGGGGGGACCGTCCTCGGGCTCGTCGAGGACTCCACGTACGAGCAGGGCGCGATGGCTTTCCATGCGGACGACCTCTTCGTGTTCTACAGCGACGGGATCACCGACCGCGCGAACCCCGAGGGCGAGCTGTTCGGAGTGGAGCGCCTCAAGGAGGCGGCGGCGCGGTCCGGTACCGACTGCTCGGCCCGGATCTGCCTGTATTCGCTGCTCGGCGAGGTGCAGGGCTGGTCGGCGGGCGCGCCCGCCGAAGACGACATGACCCTGGTCGTCGCCCGCGCGCGCTAGCCCGGCGGGCTACGTCTTCTTCTTTCCCGTGAAGAGCCGCGAGACCGCGTAGATCGCGAACCCGATACCGATCAGGTACCCGACGTAGTAACCGGCCGGGTGCGAGCTTTCCGGTGCCGACTGCGCCCACGCTGAAGCCGGCGCCGTGAGCACGACGATCAAAGAGGCGATTCGCTTCATAAACCCTCCGCACAGGACGCGGAAAGAGGAGAAAAAACGTGTCTCCCGGAAATAAGTTCCGGTCCGGACCGGTACTCTCTTCGGCACCTTCGGGCCCGTGGTTTGTCGCCGGCCGGGCGGGCTGCTAAATTAGGTCGTTGCCTGTACTTGGGAGGGCAATGGACTACGTCTGCAAGGTCGGGACGCCTACCGGTGAGGTCCTCGAGCAGACCTTCAGCGCCCCCGACGAATCGGCCCTCCGGACCGACCTGGAGCAGAAGGGGTACTACCTCTTCTCGGTCCGGCGCGGGCTGGGGCTGCGTGGCCTCGGGCTGCGGCGTCCCCACATCGCGACCGAGAAGTTGCTCATCTTCGCCCAGGAGCTGGCGGCGCTCCTCAAGGCGGGCCTGCCTCTCGTGCAATCGCTCGACGTCATGCTCGAGCGGCAGAAAGATCCGGTGTTCCGCCGCTCCCTGGAGACGATCCGCGAGAAAGTGAAGTCCGGGATCGCCCTGTCCGATGCCTTCAAGGCCGAAGGGGCGCTGTATCCGCCGATCCTCTCCGCGAGCCTCATCGCCGGCGAGCGCAGCGGCAACCTGGAAGGCGTGCTGCGGCGGCTCGTGCAGTACCTGCGCCTCACCTATGGGCTGCGGCGGAAGGCCATTGCGGCCGCCGTGTACCCGATGTTGCTGTTCGGGATGATGGCGGCGCTCCTGGCCGTCATGATGCTGTTCGTCATCCCCGGCTTCAAGGAGTTCTACGGCGGGATGGACCTGGAGCTGCCCCTCATCACGCGGATCGTGATGGCCTTCGCCCTGTTCTTCCGGCGGAACGTGTTCTGGGTGGTGCTGGCCCTGGTGGGGTTGTGGATTGCGTTCAAGGCCTGGGCGCGCCGCGAGGGCTCGGCCGTCATCGTGGACCGGCTCCTGCTCTCGATCCCGTACCTGGGCAACCTCATGCGGATGTACTCGACCAGCCAGCTCGCCCGAACCCTGGCGGCGTTGCTCCAGGGGGGCCTGCCCCTCCTCAACGCCCTCGAGGTGGCCGGCGCCTCCATCGGGAACAGGGCGATGGCCACCGCCGTATCCGGGGCGTCGCATCAGATCCGGGAAGGGCGAAGCCTGACGGCCGCGCTCGAGTCCACGGACATGGTCGACACGCTCACCCTGGAGATGGTCAAGGTCGGCGAGCAGACGGGCGCCCTCGGCGACATGCTCAATGCGGTGGCCGACTTCTACGACGAGGAGATGGAGACGAGCATGGCCAAGGTGCTCTCCCTCGTCGAGCCGATCCTGCTCGTCTTCATGGCCTTCATCGTCGCGGCCATGTTGCTGGCCTTCTACCTGCCCATGTTCGAGGCCATCAGCGGCCTCCAGCAGAGGGGAGGCTAGCCCGTGGCCGATCCCGTGCGCGTTCCCGCCGTCCCCGCCCCCGCGACCACGGCCGCGGACGAGGAAAGAGCGGCGCGCGCCCTCGCCGAGCGCTACGGGCTCGAGTTCGTGGACGTGACGTCCTACGCCCCCGACCCCGAGATCCTGCAGTCCGTTCCCGTCGAGCTGATGTTCCGCTACAACTTCCTGCCCTACCACCGCCACAACGGGCGCCTCGTGCTCGTGATGGCGGATCCCACCGACATCCCGGTGGTGGACGAGCTGAGCCTGCTCCTGCAGACGCCGATCCAGCCCGCGGTGGGCACGCCGACCGCGATCCAGGAGGCGCTCAAGCGCGGCCAGGGCACGCAGCGCGTCCTGGAGGAGGCCTCGGAGTCGTTCAAGATCCAGGTCCTGCGCGACGACGAGAACGGCGACGACGTCCTCTCCGTCGACCGTATCCAGGCCGACGCCTCGCCGATCATCCGGCTCATCGACTCGACGGTCTTCGACGCGTTGAACCGGCGCGCCTCCGACATCCACATCGAGACGCGCGACAACGAGGTCGCGATCAAGTACCGCATCGACGGCGTGCTGCAGCCGGCCATGAAGCCGATGGCGAAGGAGCACCACTCCACGATCATCAGCCGCATCAAGGTCATGGCCGAGCTGGACATCGCGGAGAAGCGCATCCCGCAGGACGGACGCTTCCGCGTGAAGATCCGCGGCCGCTCCGTCGACTTCCGCGTCTCCATCATGCCGTCCGTGCACGGCGAAGACGCGGTCATCCGCATCCTCGACAAGGAGAGCCTGTCCGAGCAGTTCACCTCGCTGCGGCTCGACGTCCTCGGCTTCGACGAGAAGGAGCTCACCCGCTTCCGCCGCTTCATCCGCGAGCCGTACGGGATGGTGCTGGTCACCGGGCCCACCGGCTCCGGCAAGACCACCACCCTCTACGCGGCCCTCAGCGAGATCCGGACCGAAGAAGACAAGATCATCACCATCGAGGACCCGGTCGAATACCAGCTCCGCGGCATCACCCAGATCCCGGTCAACGAGAAGAAGGGACTCACGTTCGCGCGCGGCCTGCGCTCGATCCTGCGCCACGACCCGGACAAGATCATGGTGGGGGAGATCCGCGACGCGGAGACGGCGGACATCGCCATCCAGTCCGCCCTCACCGGCCACCTCGTGTTCACGACCGTCCACGCCAACAACGTGATCGACGTGCTCGGCCGCTTCCTCAACATGAAGATCGAGCCCTACAACTTCGTCTCCGCCCTCAACTGCGTCCAGGCCCAGCGCCTGGTGCGCACGATCTGCACCCACTGCAAACGCCAGGTGCGCGCCTCCCCCGAGCTGCTCGTGCAATCGGGCCTCCAGCCTTCCATGTACGCGGACGTCTGGTTCTACGAGGGAGCGGGGTGCCTGGAGTGCGGGGGCACCGGTTTCAAGGGCCGCATGGCCATCTCCGAGTTGCTCGACCTCAGCGACAACGTGCGCGAGCTGATCCTGGCCCGGAGGTCGAGCGCGGAGATCAAGCGCGCCGCGCGCGAGGAAGGGATGGTCTTCCTGCGCGAGTCGGCCGTGAACAAGGCCGTGGCCGGGCACACCACGCTCCAGGAGATCAACAAGGTGACGTTCGTGGAGATCGCGTGAGGCGGGGGCGCTGAGCATGGGACTCGGCCCCTTCACCGAGCGCTGGCGGCGGGCGAGCGCCGTCCGTCCGGGGACGGCCGGCGTCGGCGGCCGTTTGTGGCGCGCCCTTCGCGATCCGGAGCGGCCGCAGGTCGCGCTGGAGGTGCGGGCCAGCGGCGTCGGCGTCGTGCGCACGCGCCGCGATGGCCGCGCGACCGTGCTGGCGGCCGCGTCCGCGGTGGAGCTGCCGCCGGAGGTCCTGCTCCCGTCCCTGACCCAGCCCAACCTGGCCGACCCCGCCCGCTTCCGCGCGGCCTGCCGCAGCGCGCTGGAGCGCGCCGGCGTGCTCGACGGCGCACCGGTCGCGCTCGTGCTGCCCGATCCCGTGGCCCGGGTGGCCATGGTGCCCGCGAACGAGCTGGCGGGCCGCCCCTCCGAAGTGGACGAGCTGGTGCGCTTCCGGCTGCGCAAGTCGCTGCCCTTCGACGTGCACGAGGCCCGGGTGGCCCACGTACGCTCGCCCCGCGCGCAGGACCCGGTGGTCGTGGTCGCGGGCCTCGGCAGCGTGCTCGACGGCTACGAGGAAGTGTGCCGTTCCTTGAGCCTGGAGCCGGGCCTGGTCGAGCTCAGCGGGCTCGCCCTCTGCCGTTGCGCGTTCGCTCCGGGCGTCCCTGGCGACCGGCTTCTCGTCAACTGGGACGAGGGGTACGCGACCTTGATCCTCGTCCGCGACGGATGGCCCCTGCTCGCGCGCACGTTGACGGGGCCGGCGGTGTCGTCGCCGTCCGAGGTGGCGCGTGAAGCCGCCCAGACTCTCGTCTACGCGCGCGAGAGGCTGGCGAGCCCCGGGCTCGAGCAGGTGGTGGTGAGGGCGGCCGGGCTGGCGGGAGCCGACGCCGCGGCCGTCCTCGAAGCGCCCCTGGGACTCGTTCCCACCATCGTCGATCCCTGGCGGGCCCTGGGAACGGCGGACGCGGGACCGGCCGCCCAGGCCCTGGCCGGGGCGGCGGCCTGCCTGGGGGCGCCCGCGTGACGCCGGCCAACCTCGCCCTCCGCCCGTTCCGCAACCAGCGGCTGCCGAACCTCCTGTTCGCGCTCGCGAGCGTGGTCCTGCTCGCGCTCACCGTGAGGCACGCCTTCCTCGTCCGGGCCCTGCTGCCCGGGCGCACGTCCGCCCTCCACGACGAGGTCACGCGGCTGGAAGGAGAGGCGACGCGGCTGCGCGCGGAGCAGGCGTCGTTGCGCGGAGTGGCTCCCGACCCCAAGGCGCTCGCGCGCTGGGTGGTGGTGAAGGACCTCGTGGACCGTCGCGCGTTCTCCTGGACGATGTTGTTCGCGAGGCTGGAGGAGCGCCTTCCGGACGGCGCGCGCCTCGTCTCCATCGCGCCCAGTCTCCGTCGCGGCCAGGTCGGCCTGGACGTGCAGGCGGTCGTGCGCTCGCCCGAAGTGGGCTGGCTGTTCATCCGGGCGCTGGAGGAGGGCGGGGACTTCGACGAGGTGTTCCCGTTGAGCGAGGGTCAGAACGGCGAGTTCCACTACACGATGCACTACCGGCCCCGCGCCACCCCGGCGGTGGCGGACGCGCGGACGGGCGCGGAGCCGGCGCCCTCGCCGCGCGTGCCGGAGGCCCAGCCGTGAGGCGCCGCTGGCGGGACCGCCTCCGGACGCCCCTGTTCGTCCTGGCCGCCCTGAACGTCGGGGTCTATCTCGCGTACACGATGCCGCGGTCGCTGCGGGAGAGGAGCGCGGCCGCGCGCGCCTCCGTGCTGCGGGGCGAGCTGGAGAGGGACCGTCGCGTCGTCACCGCGCTTCGTGATCGCGCGGACGCCATGAAGACGAACCGCACCGACACCGATCTGTTCTACGCCCGCCTCGGGCCAAAGGGGACGCTGGCCCAGGTGCGCGCGGAGATCACCACGCTGGCCCGCGAGCTGGGATTGAAGGTCGGCGGCTTCAGCTACACCGCGGACGCAGTCAAAGGGGGCCAGGGCGTGGCCCAGCTCCAGACGAGGATGAGCGTGTCCGGCACCTATCGCGAGCTGGTCGCTTTCCTCGACCGGCTCGAACGGTCGACCTACTTCGTGACGGTGGACCAGATCCAGATCGGCAAGCGCGAGCAGGGCGGGGAGGCGGGGCTCGACATCTCGCTCTCCGCGTTCTATCGCGTCGCGGACGGCACGAGCGAGGAGCGTCCGTGAGGCAGGCGGAGCGCGGCTTCACGTATTTCGAGCTCCTGGCCACGATCATCATCCTCATGATCCTGGCCACGGCCATCCTGCCCACGGCGAAGGTGCTGCGCAAGCGGCAGAAGGAGATCGAGTTGCGCCGCGAACTGCGGATATTGCGGACGGCGATCGACGGCTACAAGAGGGCCGTGAGCGCCGGGCAGATCGGGGGCACGGACGTCAAGGTGGGCAGCGAGGGTTATCCTCCCGACCTGGACGTGCTCGTGAAGGGCGTGAGCCAGGTCGGCAAGATCGACGTCAAGCTGAAGTTCCTGAGACGCCTTCCTTTCGATCCCATGACGGGGAAGGCGGAATGGGGCAAGCGCTGCTATCAGGACGATCCCGACGACACGAGCTGGTGCGGGGAGAACGTCTGGGACGTCTACTCCCTGAGCAGCGGCGTCGGGCTCGACGGCACCAAGTACAAGGAGTGGTGATGCGGCGCACCCAGCAGGGCTTCACTCTTCTCGAGCTCATCACCGTCGTCATGATCGTCGGCATCCTGGCCGCGGTGGCGCTGCCGAACTACAAGGCCGCCATCCTCGGGGCGCGCGAGGCCACCTTGACCCAGGACCTGTTCCTGTTCCGCGACGTCATCGACCAGTTCTACGCGGACAAGGGCCGCTATCCCGCCTCTCTCGACGAGCTCAAGGAGCAGGGATACCTCCGCAAGATCCCCGCCGATCCGATGACGGGTCAGGTGGACTGGGAGCTCGTTCCGGATCCGAACCCCGATCCCGACGATCCCACGGCGCAGGCGGGCATCTACGACGTCAAGAGCGCGTCCACGGCCACCTCCCAGAAGGGAACGCCCTACAACGAATGGTGAAGGAGCGCCGCCGCTGGATCGTGCCGGGGCTCGCCGTCGCGGCCGCGGCCAGCGTGGGATGGATCGTCCTGCGCGACACGGGGCCCGCGGTCGCCCCGTCCGCCAGCGCGGCGGAGGTGCCGAAGGACGCGGGACGCCGCGAGCCGGACCTGCCGCGCATCGACCTCGCCCGCCTCGACCGGCCGCGTCCGGAATCGGGGGTCGGCCACCGCGACCTGTTCGACTTCGCGGCGCCTCCGCCCACCCCACCCCCGCCCATGCCCAGCGCTCCCCCCGTGATGGAGGAGACGCCGCCCCCGGTGACCGTTCCCACCCCGCCGCCTCTGCCCCCCCTCAACATCAAGTACATTGGCGCTTTCGAAGGGAACAAGGGGCTCAAGGTCGCGGTATTGATGACGGACCGCAAGGAGGTGCTCACGGGCCAGGTGGGCGAAGTGGTGGCGAACCGCTACCGCATCGTCAAGATCGGGCTCGAGTCGGTGGACGTCCAGGACGTGGGCTCGGAGCAGGTGCGCCGTATCCCGCTCAAGGGGAACTGATGTCCGAATTGGTGCGGGGAAGACCGTCGCGGGCGGCCTGGGCCGTCGTCCTGCTGGCCCTCGTCTTCGAGACGGGTTGCGCCGCGCGTTGGGCCTACCGCCAGGGCCAGGGCGAAGCGAAAAAGGGCAACTGGGACCTGGCCGTGGCCCGATTCACGCGCGCCCTCCAGAAGGACTCCGACAACATCGGTTACAAGATCGCGCTCGAGAACGCGCGCATCCAGGCCAGCCGGCAGCACTACGAGCTCGGCAAGCGGCACCTGCTGGCCGAGGAGCTGGACAAGGCGGCGGAAGAGCTGCAGATCGCCGCCAACTACGACCCCGCCAACAAGTCCGCGTCCGACGACCTGTCCATCGTGCAGGCGCGCATCCGCAACCGCGACCTCGAGCGCCGCCGCCTGTCGGAGTTCGACACGATCAAGGCGCGAGCGCAGGCGGGTCCGGGGCCGCTGCCCGTGCTGTCGCCCCAGAGCAACGCACCCATCTCGATCAAGTTCGAGAACACGAGCCTCCAGAAGGTATTGGAGACGATGGGACGGCTGGCCGGGGTCAACGTCCTCTTCGATTCGCAGTACCGCGACAAGACGGTCTCGGTGGACCTCCGCAACGAGACCTTCCAGAACGCCCTGGACCGCCTCACCTTCGTGAACCGTCTCTTCTACAAGATCCTCGACCCGAGCACGATCATCGTCGTCGACGAGTCCGCGGCCAAGCGCCGCACCTACGACGAGCGCGTCCTGCGCACGTTCTACCTGGAGAACGCGGAGACCAAAGACGTCGAGACCCTCATCAAGACCGGCATCGGCAGCCAGACCCTGACCGTCGTCTCCAACGCAAGCCTCGGGGCCATGACCGTGTTCGGGACGCCGGACGAGGTCGCGGTCGCGGAGCGCCTGGTCGAGCTGCACGACAAGGCGCGGGGAGAGGTGCTGGTCGAGCTCGAGATCCTCGAGGTCAATCGCAACAAGCTCAAGCAATACGGGATCGAGCTCTCGAACTACTCGGCCCAGGCCACGTTTTCGCCCACCGGCCAGGCGGGCGAGCTGGCCGGAGGGTTCACCAACATCCGCGCCCAGGTCCTCTCGTCGCTGAACGTCTCCGACTTCGTGCTGAGCATCCCGTCCACGGTCCTGGTGCGGTTCCTCCAGAACGAGGACACCACGCGCATCCTGGCCAACCCCCGGCTGCGCGCCGCGGAGGGAAAGAGGACGAGCCTCCGCATCGGCACCGAGGTGCCGATCCCCGTCACGACCTTCACCGCGACCCAGGCGGGCACGAGCACGTTCGCGCCCGCCACGTCCTTCAACTACAAGAACGTGGGCGTGAACCTCGAGATCACGCCGCGCGTGAACCCGAACGGGGACATCTCGCTGGAGATGGACGCGGAGTTCAGCACGATCGGGGCCGACCGGAACGTGGGCACGGGCGCGAACCCCCTGAACGTTCCCACGTTCCTGACGCGCAAGATCACCGGCACCCTCCGCCTGCACGACGGCGAGACGACGATGCTGAGCGGGCTGCTCCAGTCGGGGGACACGGATTCGTTCGTAGGGATCCTCGGCGTGCAGAGCATCCCGATCCTCAACAAGATCCTCACCTCCCGGAAGAGAGAGCACGCGGACTCGGAGATCCTCATGTCGATCACGCCCCATCTCGTGCGCGCCCCGAAGGTCACGGAGGCGGACCTGCAGTCCGTGCTCATCGGCACCCGTGAGCTGACGCGTCTGGGGGCGGGCGCGCGCCCGCAGCTCGGCCTCCCCGAAGATCAGCTCGCTCCGCCGCTGGGGGCGAGCCCGACCCCTGCCCCAACGCCGGCGCCGGTGGCGACGCCGCCGCACGGTGCTCCGGCCCCGGGCTCGCTCTCGCCGCCCGTGCCGCCGCCCGGGGCTCCGCCCGTCATCCCGCCGGCCTCCGGTGTCGGCCCGCCCGCGGGGGTGGCCCCGCCCGTGGCGCCCGCGCCAAGCCCGTCGCCCTCACCCCTCGCGAGCGTGCCCGAGAGCGAGGCCTCTGCTACCATCGGAGGTCCCCCCGGCGCGGTACCGCCGGCCAGTGCGGCGACGGCGCCGAGTCCGGCTCCGGCCGGTGTGGCCGCCGCCGTCCTGAGCCCCGCCGAGATCCGGATTCCGGTGGGGGGTACGGGGACGGTGGGGCTGGTGGTGATGGGTGCGCAGGACCTTCGGGCCGTGGACATGACGCTCGCCTATGACCCGGCCGTGCTCGAAGCCCAGGACGTGGCCCCAGGGCCCCTGCTGACGCTCGACGGATCGCCCGTCGGCGTGAACCGCGGGCTGGAGAGCGGCCGCGTGCGGGCCCAGTTCACGCGCACGGCGGGCTCGGCCGGTTCGGGGGTGGTGGCGACGGTGACCTTCCGCGCGCTGCGAGCGGGCGTGGTCACGGCCACCGTCGAGGCGCTCTCGCTCACCACGGGGACCTCGACCGTCCGGGTTCCGGTCGCGGCCGTGACTCGGATTCGGGTGGCGCAATGAAACGCAACGTTCGCCGTCTCATGGGAATGGTTCTCATCGGGGCGCTGGCCGGCTGCGCGGGTGTCCTTTTCACGGCGCCCCCGGGGTCGACCTGCAGCCTGATCGCCAATCCTCCGTTCGTGGCCTCCGACGGCGCCATCTCCAACATCACGGCGCTCGTGCTCGAGCCCGCGGGCACGACGGTCTCGGACGGGACGATCATCCTGTTCTTCACGGACATCGGCTCCATCGACCGCCAGGCCAAGACGAAGGACGGGCTCGCGCACGTGAACTTCACGTCCGACAGCCGGTCGGGCGTCGCTCACATCAGCGCGGTCTGCGGGGGGGCGGCCCCGGCCGCGGCGCCCAGCACCAGCCCCAGCGCCAGCCCGCCTCCCGTGACGCCCGGCGGCGGCGGGGGCAGCGGTTCGGCCACGATCAACGTGACGGTGGGGAACGTGCGCGTGAAGCAGGTCGCCTTCTTGCGCGCAGACCCGCAGCGCATCACCAACTCCAACTCCACGCATGTCTTTGCCCGCGTGATCGACGAGAATGGGAACGGGATTGCGAATGTGCCCGTCCAGTTCACCGTCATCGCCGACCCGGCCACGGAGTTCTTCGACATCCCGGGACCGGTGTTCACGAACAACAGTGGGGAGGCCGAGAACGTGATGCGCACCAAACGCGAGACCGCTGGCAATGCCCAGGTGCGGGCCTCCGCCGTTGGCGCCGGAGTCACGGTCAACTCTGAGCCCTTGATCATCCCCATCCTGTGAAGCGGCCCTTCGCCATTTCCGTCGCCGCCGCGCTCGTCCTCGGCCTGAGCTCCTGGGCTCGTGCCGACATCGCGCTGCTCTCGACCGGCACGACCCTCAAAGTCACGGCCCAGCGCCGGGAGGGAGACACCGTGTTCCTGTCCCTCAAGGGCGGCGGAGAGGTCGGGGTGGCGGCGGCCGCGCTGCGCGGCGTGGTCCCGGACGAGGTGCTCGACGAAGTGGTCCCGGCCGCGAGCGGGGGCAAGGACATCGCGACCCTGGCCGCGGAGGCCGCGCGGCGACACTCGCTCGATCCGGCGCTGGTCGCGGCCGTGGTGGCGGTGGAGTCCGGGTTCCGACCCGACGCCGTGTCTCCCAAGGGCGCGCAGGGCCTGATGCAGCTCATGCCCGCGACCGCGCGCTCCCTCGGCGTCAAGGACAGCCTGGACCCCGCGGACAACCTCGACGGCGGCGCCCGCCACCTGCGGACGCTGATCGATCGCTACCAGGGCGACGTCAAGCGCGCGCTCGCCGCCTACAACGCGGGCGAAGGCGCGGTGGCGCGCCACGGCGGGGTGCCTCCCTATCCCGAGACCGTGGCCTACGTGCGCAAGGTCCTCCAGCGGGCCCAGGCGGAACCGCCCGCCTCTCGCTAGGCCCGCCGGTGCGGGCGCGGCCGGTGACGACGCAGCCGCATACGCGTGACGAGCGAGGATTCGCCCTGGTGATCGTGCTGGCCGGGATCACGGTCATGATGATCCTGATGGGCGCGGCCGTCCCCACCTGGAAATACGTCATGCAGGACGACCGCGAGCAGGAGCTCTATTTCCGCGGCGACCAGATCGCGTGCGCGATCGAGGCCTACCAGAAAAAGAACGCGAACACGTTCCCTCCCTCGTTCGAAGTGCTCGTCAAGGGGAAGTACCTGCGGCATGAGTACAAGGACCCCATGGTCAAGGGCGGGAAGTGGCGGATGGTGCGCCCAGGGGAGGCGGTGCCCGTGTCCGGCATTCCGACGGGGGGCGCCAGCCCGCGACCCAACGCCAGCCCCAGCCCCTCCGCGCCGCCATCCGCGTTCGGGCCCGCGGGAGGGACGTCGGTCGGCGCGATCGCCGGCGTGGCCAGCTTCAGCCACGACAACAGCCTCCGCATCTTCAACGGCCGGACACGCTACGACCAGTGGATCTTCCTGGCCGGCCAACCGCGGACCCTCGGCCGCGCGGCGGGTCCGACCGTGCCGGGCGCGCGGCCGACCGTGCCCGGGGCCGGGCCGGGCGTGCCGGGGGCGGGAGCCAGCTTTGCCGGCGGCGCGAACCTCAGTGCCTGCGCGGGCGCGACGGGACAGGTTCCGGGCGTGGCCCGGTAGCGCCGAGCGACCGCCCGTCAGCTCTGAGGGGTCGAGGGCGCGGGGGACGCGCCGGGTGCGCCGGGTGCGCTGGGAGGCGCGGTTGGCAGCGCGAGCGGCATCGCTGGTCCTGAAGGTGGCGGCCCCCCGGGGAACGGGAACGGCCGGCGCTCTTCGGGAGCCGGGGCCGGCGCCTCCGAAGGTGCCTCCTCTTCCGGCTCCGCCACGTCGGGCTCGCGGTCGATCGGCCGGGGCCCCGGCTGGGGACGCGCGGCCGGTACGGATGCTCCCGCCCCGCTGCCCGCCACCATGAGCAGGGTCTCGATGCGCACCGCCCGCGGGTCCATGCGCAGGGCGTAGTTCAGGCCCTGTCCCTCCAGCACGGCCAATACGGCCTGGGCCGGCGTCACCCCGGTCAGGCTGACGGTGATGCGGGCCCGCGGAGGGGCGCCGTCGTAGGTGACCTTCATGCCCGTCTCGCGTGCGATGCGGTCCAGGACTTCGGAGAGGGGGGCCGCGTTGGCCCGAACGTCCAGCTTGTCGCCCGCCTTGCGCACTTCGGTGTCGGGCGCCCCGGGACGGGCGGCCAGCAGGGCCAGGAGCGCAACGCCAGCGACCTTGCGCATCCCGGGAAGTGTAGCAGGTGGCGGAAGGGCGGTCATACCGGAGTTACCGCGTCCGGGGGTGGTCCATTCCCTGGCCATTCGAACGAAGCCGCGGATCAGCGGCGAGCCGGACGTGGCGGAGATCGCTCGCCCGCTGCATCCAGCGCCGGCTCGGGAGCCCTGGCGTCCTAGATGTAGTAGAAGGCGAAGGCCAGGATCAGGTAGATGGCGAGCAGCTGGACGCCCTCGAACCAGTTCGTCTTGCCGTCCAGCACGAGCAGAGAGACCGCCGCCACCGAGAGCATCACCGCCACCACCTCGAGGATCGTGAACTCGAGGCCCAACGGGGTGCCCATCAGGTGCCCGGCGATCACGAGCACGGGAGCCACGAACAGCGCGATCTGCATGGACGAGCCCATGGCGATGCCGAGGGCGAGGTCCATCTTGCCTTTCAGGGCCACGATCACGGCCGTGGAGTGCTCGGCCGCGTTGCCCACGACGGCCACGACCACGACCCCCATGAACACCTTGCCCAGGCCCATGCGCGTCCCCGCGGCGTCGACGGCGTGGACCAGGAATTCGCTGACCCAGCCCACGAAGCCGGCTGCCACCACGAGAACGGCGATGCTGGTGCCCTTGGACCACGGTTTGCCCAGGCCGTGGTCGTCGTCGAGCCCTTCTCCGGATTCACCGGCGAAGAGATGCTCGTGGGTCTTGAGCTGGAAGAGCAGGCTGGCCGCGTAGCAGAGGATGAGCACGATCGAGATGTCGAAACTGATCGCCTCCGTGTGCTCGGGGTGGGTGTGATGCGTGACCTGGGCGTAGATGGCGGGGATGACAAGGGCCACCACCGCCAGCACCATCATGCTGCTGCCGCTCTCCGCGGCCATCCGGCTGAACTTCAGCTCCTTGCGCTTCCAGCCGCCCAGCAGCATGGCCAGGCCCAGGACCATCAGGATGTTCCCGATGATGGAGCCGGTCAGCGAGGCCTTGACGATCTCCTTCTCCCCCGCGCGCAGGGCCATGAAGGCGATGATCAGCTCGGCCGCGTTGCCGAAGCTGGCGTTGAGCAGCCCGCCGATGCCGGGGCCGGTGTGGTGGGTGAGGTGCTCGGTCGCCTCACCCATGAGGCCGGCCAGGGGCAGGATGGCCAGGCAGCAGACGATGAAGACCCAGGTGGGGGAGGCGTGAGTCAGGCCCATCCAGAGGGCCACCGGCACGAAGAGGAGGAAGGCGCGAAGGAGGTTCTTGCCGGTGAACATCGGTTGGGCTCGTTTCTAGGGAGAAGCGCCGGAGGCGGTACGCACGTCGCCGCGAGGCGCGCCGCGCTCGCCCTCGGCCACAGCGTACCCCGTCGGCGCCGGGCCGAGCAGGGCCAGCTGCTGATCGCGCGCGGCCTGGAAGGCCTTCTCCTCGTCCGCGGAGATGGGCTCCGCCGGCGGCGACTGGATCTTGAGTGGATTGACGAAGACGCCGTTCTTCGTCATCCGGTAGTCGAGGTGGGGCCCGGTGGCGAGGCCGGTCATGCCCACGAGGCCGAGCACCGTGCTCTGCGTCAGGTGCTGGCCGACCTTCACGTTGATCTTCGACAGGTGGCCGTACAGCGTCGTGTAGCCGTTCGGATGCCGCATGCGCACGACCTTGCCGTACCCGCCGTCCACGCCGGCCTGGGTGACGACGCCGTCCGCGGACGCGCGCACCGGCGTGCCGATGGGGGCCGCGTAGTCCACGCCGAGGTGCGCCCGCATCACGTTCAGGATCGGGTGCAGGCGCGCGTGCGTGAAGCCGGAGCTGATGCGCGTGAAGCGCAGCGGTGAGCGGAGGAACGCCTTCCGCATGGGCCGCCCGTCCGGCATGTAGTAGCCGGGGCCGTTCTGGCCCTCGAAGCGGACGGCCTGGATCACGCGGTCGCCGCGCACGAGTTCGGCGGAGAGGATGCGGCCGTAGCGGCTGAACTTGCCATCGAGCGACATCTTCTCGACCGCGACGCGGAAGGAGTCGCCCTTCTGCAGCTCGGTGTTGAAGTCCACGTCCCACATGAAGATGTCCGCGAGGTCGAGGGCGAGCTGGTCCTCTTCTCCCGCCGCGCTGACGGCGCCGAAGAGGCTCGACGTGATCTCGCCGTGCACGGACGCGACCTGCACGTCGTACTCACGGGAGACGATCTCGGCCTGGTAGTCCTCGCCCTTGCGGGTGAGGCGCAGCGTGCGCAGCTCGTCGATGCCGTAGGTGAACGCGGCCACGAGGCCGTCCGGTCCGAAGGTGACGCCGAAAGGATGGCCGACGGAGACGCGGGCCAGGTCGTAGACCGGCCGCGAGGCCTGCACGAGACGATGGACGCCGGAGGGGCTGAGGGTGTCGCGCAGCATGGCGCCGAGGTTGGTGCGCCGGCCGATGGTGCCGCGGAGGACGCGCGCGGGCTGCTCGACCGCGGCCGTGACCGTTTCGACCGCCATGCGCTCGGCGGCGACGGCCCCTTCTTCCACCGACGCCGGGAGCTGGCTCGCCAGATGAGTCGGCAGCAGCAGCAGCACGGCGGCGCCCACGGCGCAGCGAGGTCTCATCCTCAACACCCCCCCCACGGGCGGTTCGGAGCGGCCTGTCGCGCCGCGTCGCGCGACCTTGAATCGGACTGTACGGATCCGGGAAGTCCCGGGCCGGCGCGATTATACGGACACGGGGGGGCCGGTCAAGGTCCGAACCGGTCCAGGTGGGCCGCGTCACTGTCGCCCATCTGCATCCCGCCCGGGAAGTACTCCTTCCAGCGCCGGGTGACCGTGGCCGCCGTCTCCTCGTCCGCGCGCAGCTCGCGCGGCAAGCCCGGCTTGAGCCGGGCGTCGATGAGGATCGGCGGCCGCAGGGAGACGTGATTGCGGACGAGCGTCCGTCCGGCGGCGTGGATGTCGGCGGCGGGCTCGAAGCGCGTGAACGTCGTCCAGAGGAAGTTGATCGGACTCTGCGCGGCCCGCCTGGGCTCGTCCGTCAGGACGAGGAGCGGCCAGTCCGCGAAGGCGGGATGGGCGGCCAGGCGCGCGCCCGCTTCCGCCTCCCGCGCGTACGACGGGCCGCCGATGACGAGGCACCCGGCGCAGAACACGCGCACGTCGGTGACGTCGGAGGGCACGGGTACGGGCGGAGAGAACTCGCGCGGCAGCTCGCGCACGGGCTCGCCCAGGCCGAGCCACACGCCCTTCGATCCTTCGTTCACGCGCGGGCCCGTGTAGTCGAGAGTGTCCATGGACAGGTTGCCGAAGACGTAGAGGTCGGTCTCCGGACGCGTGCGCGCGAGGACGTGCTCGAGGGTGGCGCGGAAGTCGCGCAGGTCCACGGCGCGATCGGTGAGGAGCAGGAACTTGGTGAGCGAGAGCTGCCCCTCGCCGAGGATACGGAAGGCGCTGGCCATGGCCTCGCGGCCGTAGCGCTCCTTCACGATCGCCGCCGCCAGCGAGTGGTAGCCGGTCTCGCCGTAGCTCCAGAGGCTCTCGACGCCGGGCATCACGAGCGGGAAGAGCGGCGCGAGCAGCTCCTGGAGCAGATCCCCGATGTAGAAGTCCTCCTGCCGCGGCTTGCCGACGACGGTGGCCGGGTACACCGCGTCGCCGCGGCGCGCGATGGCCTCCACCTCGAAGACGGGGTAGTCGTGCTGGAGCGAGTAGTAGCCGTAGTGATCGCCGAACGGCCCCTCCGGCTTGCGCAACCGCGGCGGCACGCGGCCGATGAGCGCGAACTCCGCGGAGGCGACGAGCGGATGCGGCCCGGGACCCTTGGCGAGGTCCAGGCGGCGGCCGGCCAGCAGGGAAGCGAGCATCAGCTCGGGCACGTTCTCGGGCAACGGGGCGACGGCGGCCAGCATGAGCGCGGGCGGGCCGCCGAGGAAGACGGTCACGGGCAGGGCCTGGCCCGCGGCTTCCGCGGCCGCGTAGTGGAATCCTCCGCCCTTGCCGATCTGCCAGTGCATGCCGGTCGTGCGCGCGTCATGGACCTGCATCCGGTAGATGCCGAGGTTGTGGCCTGGCCGCTGCGGATGTTCGGTGTAGACGGCGGGCAGCGTGAGGAACGGTCCGCCGTCCTCCGGCCAGCAGGTCAGGATGGGGAGGCGGTCCAGGCGCACGCCGGTCTCGACGACTTCGGTGACCGGTCCGCCGCGACGCCGCCGCGTGCCCACGCGCCAGGCGTTCGCGAGGACGTCGCGCGCCTCCCATACCTTGCGCGGCGTCGGCGGGAGCATCGTCTGCGCGAGCTCGGCCAGGCGCCGGACGAGCTCCTGCGGCCGGCGGCCGAAGGCCATCTCCGCGCGGGCCCGGGTGCCGAAGAGGTTGGTGACCAGCGGAAAGTCGGCGCCGCGCACCTTGGTGAAGAAGAGCGCGGGCCCGCCCTTGGCGATGACGCGGCGATGGATCTCCGCCGCCTCCAGGCGGGCGTCCACGGGGGCGTCGACCACGACGAGGTCGCCCTGGCGCCGCAGCGCGTCCATGAAAGCGCGCAGGTCCGTGAAGGTCGCGTCGGCCATCGCGAGCGATTGTTCCCGATCGCGCCCGCCTTCACAAAGGGCGCGCGCTGCTCCCAATCGACGCGCGCCTTCGTATAACCTGCGCGCCGCGGCGGAAGTGCGCCGCGCGGGAGGCCGCTTTGCGGGATCGTTGGTTCTTCGCGTTCTTCGTCGTCTCCGGGTTCTGCGCCCTCCTGTGCCAGGTGGTGTGGCTGCGCCTGGCCATGGCCCGCTTCGGGGTGACCGCGCCCTTGGTGTCGATCGTCCTCTCCGTCTTCATGGCGGGACTGGCCCTCGGCAATGCCCTGGGCGGGCGTGTCGTCGAGCGGCTCGAGGCGAGCCCGCGCACCATCCTTTCCCTCTATGCGGGCTGCGAGCTCGCGATCGCGCTGTCTTCGCGCGTCGTGCCTTTCGCCCTCGAAGCGGGGCGGAGACGTCTCATCGGGGCCGCCTGGGACTCGGCGGCATACCACCTTGCCTCCGCGGGCTGGGTGACGCTTGCCCTCCTGCCCTTCTGCGTCGCCATGGGGGCCACGTTGCCCCTGGCCCTGGCCGCGATCGGCCCTCGCATACGCGGTGACCGGTCCTCCGTTGGCCATCTGTACGCCGCCAACGTGCTGGGGGCGGTCCTTGGGACCCTCGCCTCCGCCCTCGTTCTCATCGAGCTGTTCGGACTGCAGGGCACGCTCGCGCTCGGGGCGGCGTTCAACGCCCTGCTCGCCGCGCTGAGTCTCCTCCTCAGCCTGCGTGCTCCGTCGGAGCCGGTGCCCGCGGCCCCCGCGGGCACGTCGTCCCACGCGGACGGGACGACGGCGGCCGCGCTCTTCGGGACCGGGTTCGCGAGCATGGCCATGGAGGTGGTCTGGGTCCGGCAGTTCACGCCGCTGCTCGGGAACCTGGTCTACGCGTTCGCGGTGATCCTCGCGTCCTACCTGCTCGCGACCCTGGCGGGATCGCTGCTCTATCGCCGGCGGAGCGCCTCCCCGCTCGCGGACGGACCGCCCGCATTCGCCTGGGCCGCGCTGGCCCTGGCCTCGATGCTGCCGGCAATCGCCGCCGATCCGCGCCTGCCCGGCATCCCGCGCTTCGAGGGTGTCCTGGTGCCCACGCTCCGTTCGATCGTCGTCGTGACCCTCGCCGTCGCGCCTCTCTCCGCGATGCTCGGGTTCGTCACGCCCTGGCTGGTCGACCGATGGTCGGGCGGCTTCTCGCGGCGCGCCGGCGCCGCCTGGGCCCTGAACGGCCTCGGGTGCATCCTCGGCCCCCTGGCGGGCGGGTTCCTGCTCCTCCCCTGGGTGGGCGAGCGGCCGGCCCTCTTCCTCCTCGCGCTCGTGTTCGTCGTGATCGGCTTGATGAAGGCGCCGCGGGGGAAGTGGAAGCCGATGGCGGCGGCCGCGGCCGGAGTGGCCGCGATGGCCGCGCTGACCCGTGGAGAGGAGGCCCGCTTCTCCGACGCGCGCGTGCGGCGCGACTCCGCCGCCACCGTGATCGTGGAGGGACAGGGCCGCCACACGTCCCTCCGCGTCAACGGGATCAGCATGACCGTGCTCACGCCGATCACGAAGTTCATGTGCCACCTGCCGCTCGCCTTCCTTCCGCATGCCCCGAGGAGCGGCCTCGTCATCTGCTTCGGCATGGGCACGAGCTTCCGGTCGATGCACTCCTGGGGGATCGAGACGACGGCGGTCGAGCTGGTCCCGAGCGTGCCGAAGTTCTTCGCGGACTTCCATCCGGACGCGCCCGCGCTGCTCGCCTCTCCGCGCGCGCGGATCGTGATCGACGACGGACGCCGTTTCCTCGACCGCACGGTCGCGCCCTACGACGTCGTCGTGATCGACCCGCCGCCTCCGGTCGAAGCGGCGGGGTCGAGCCTCCTGTACTCGCGCGAGTTCTACGAGTCGATCCGCCCCCACCTGGTCGAGGGCGGCATCCTGCAGGTGTGGATACCGGGCGGCGAGCGCAGGGTCATCGCCGCCTGCGCGCTGGCGCTGCACGAGGTCTTCCCCTACATCCGCGTGTTCCCCTCCGTGGAGGGCTGGGGCCTGCACCTGCTGGCGAGCGCGCAGCCGATCCCCGTCCGCACGGCCGCCGCCATGGCGGCCCGCATGCCGGAAGAGGCGCGCAAGGACCTTGTCGAGTGGGGACCCCATCCCACCGCGGTGGAGCAGCTCGAGACGGTGGTGCGCGAGGAGCAGCAGATCGACTGGGCGAAGCTCTCCGGCATGGCCACCTCCCTCACGGACGACCGCCCGTTGAACGAGTACTTCCTCGTGCGCCGGTGGCGGCGCTAGGCTTCACGCGGGCACATCGCGCGAGGCGACCGCCGCCACCCATGTGGTAGGCTAGACACGACTTGGGCACGCCCGCGTCGTCCATACCAGCTCGCGATTCGAGGGCCGCCGGCCGCATCCGCGACGCCGCCCTCGAGCCCATCCGGGACAAGGTCCTGGCCGGCCAGCGCCTGTCGTTCGCGGACGGCGTGGCCCTCTATCGGACCCACGACCTGCTCGGCCTGGCCCGCCTCGCCAACCACGCGCGCGAGGACCGTCACGGCGACGCCGCATACTTCGTGTGGAACACGCACATCAACCACACGAACGTCTGCGCCGCCACCTGCGACTTCTGCGCCTTCGCGGCCAAGAAGGAAGAGCCGCGCGCCTACACGATGGCGCTCGACGACATCTTCAAGACGGTGTCGGCGCTGCCGGAGCAGGTGCGCGAGGTGCACATCGTCGGCGGCCTGCACCCCGACCTGCCGTGGTCGTACTTCACGGACATGATGCGCGGCATCAAGAAGGTCCGGCCCCACATCCACGTGAAGGCGTTCACCGCGGTCGAGATCTACTTCTTCCACAAGCTCTACCGGATGACGGTGGAGCGCGTGCTGGCCGAGTTGCGCGAGGCCGGCCTCGACTCCATGCCCGGCGGGGGCGCGGAGATCTTCGCCAAGGCCACGCGCGACAAGATCATCCGCGGCAAGGCGGACGGCCCGCAGTGGCTGGACGTGATGCGCCAGGCTCACAAGATGGGCATCCCGACCAACGCGACCATGCTCTACGGGCACATCGAGTCCGTGGAGGACCGCGTCGATCACCTCCTCCAGCTCCGCGCGCTGCAGGACGAGACCAGCGGGTTCGTCACGTTCATCCCGCTCGCCTTCCAGCCCTGGGAAGCGCCCTCCATGCACCTGCCGGAGACGACGGGGTTCGAGGACCTCAAGGCCATCGCCGTCGCGCGCCTCCTCCTCGACAACTTCCCGCACATCAAGTCGTACTGGATCATGATCGGCCCGCGCCTGGCCCAGGTCGGCCTGAGCTTCGGCGCGGACGATATCGACGGCACGGTCACGGAAGAGAAGATCGCCCACGACGCGGGCGCGCCCACCGCGCAGTCCATGACCGTGCACGAGCTGGTCCGCCTCATCCGCGAAGCGGGCCGCCGCCCCATCGAGCGCGACACCGTCTTCAACGTCGTGAAGGAGTGGTGACCCCTCTTCGTCTCGGCGTCGTGTCTTACCTGAACGCCGCCCCCACCGTGCACGGGCTGGCGGGGGACTCCCGTTTCCAGATCACGCGCGACGTGCCTTCGCGCATCGCGGCGCGCCTGCACGCGGGCGAGATCGACCTCGGCCTCATCCCCTCCATCGAATACGCGGAGGGCGATTACGCGATCGTGCCCGGCGTCGCCATCGCCAGCCGGGGCCCGGTGCGCTCGGTGGTGTTGCTCCATCGCGGCCCCCTCGAAGGCATCCGCCGCGTGGCCGTCGACACCTCCAGCCGCACGAGCGCGGCCCTGGTGCGCGTCCTCCTGCGCGACCGGCTCGGCCGCGATCCCGAATACGCGCCCATGCCTCCGGACGTGCCCACGATGCTCAACAGCGCGGACGCCGCCCTCGTCATCGGCGACCCCGCGCTGTATTACGACGGGGACGCCGCGCGCCTCGACCTGGGCTCGGAATGGACCGAGCGCACGGGCCGTCCTTTCGTCTACGCCTTCTGGGCGGGGCGAAAGGGCGCGGTGTCGCCGGAGGACGTAACGCGGCTGCAATCGGCGGTGGCGGCGGGCCTGCGCGCGGTGGCCCAGATCGCCGCGTCCTATAATGGACATCCGGATCGCGCGGCCCTCAACGAAGCGTACCTGCGCGGGAACATCTCCTACGCGATGGACGCGGCCGAACTGGAGGGGCTGCGCGAGTTCTACGCGCGCGCCCACGCGCGAGGTTTGATCGCGCGGGTGCCGGAGCTGAGGTTCCATGGCCATCCCTGAATCCATCACGCGGAAGGTCGAGGCGGGGGAGAGGCTGACCCCGGCCGAGGGCATCACGCTCCTGCGCGACGGCGACCTCATCGAGCTGGGCGCCCTGGCCGACTCCGTGCGCGAGCGGCTGCACCCGGAAGGCGTCGTCACCTACATCGTCGACCGCAACATCAACTACACGAACATCTGCACCGCGCAGTGCGCTTTCTGCGCGTTCTACCGCGACCTGCCCTCCAAGGAGGGTTACCTCCTCACGAAGGCGCAGCTCGCGCAGAAGATCGAGGAGACGATCGCCCTGGGCGGATCGCAGATCCTGCTCCAGGGGGGCCTGCATCCGGACCTCGGCATCGAGTTCTACGAGGAGCTGTTCGGGTGGATGAAGTCCACCTACCCCTCGCTCTGGATCCACGGCCTCAGCCCGGCGGAGGTCAAGCACATCTGCCGCGTCTCATCCCTCAGCACGGAGGCCGCGCTGCGCCGGCTGGTGGGGGCGGGGCTGGACTCGATCCCGGGGGGCGGGGCGGAAGTCCTGTCCGACCGCGTGCGCGAGATCATCGGCATCGCCAAGGGCTCGACCGCGGACTGGCTCGAGGTCATGGAGGTCGCGCACGGCCTCGGCATGAAGACGACGGCCACCATGATGTTCGGCCACGTCGAGACGATCGAGGAGCGCGTCGAGCACCTCGTGCACCTGCGCGACCTTCAGGATCGGACGGGCGGGTTCACGGCGTTCATCGCCTGGACCTTCCAGCCGTCCAACACGGCGCTGGCCGGGGACGAGCTGACCTCGTTTCAGTACCTGCGCACGCTCGCGGTGGCGCGCGTGATGCTCGACAACTTCCCGAACGTGCAGGCCTCCTGGGTCACGCAGGGCGGGAAGATCGGCCAGGTCTCGTTGCGCTTCGGAGCGAACGACTTCGGGTCCCTCATGATCGAGGAGAACGTGGTCTCCGCGGCGGGCGCGCACTTCCGTCTCACCGAGGCGGAGATCGCCCGCAACATCATGGACGCGGGGTTCGTGCCCAAGCGGCGCACGATGCATTACGAGATCGTGGGCGACCCGTATTGCTGGTCGCACGCGCTGCCCGACATGCCGTCGCCCCACGCACCCGCGACGTCGCTGGCGGGGTAGACGCGGGCGCACTTGACGACGCCGAGGTAAGACGCTATCTTACCAAGGTGAAGACCACCGTCTCGACAAAGGGCCAGATCGTCCTCCCCGCGGAGATCCGGGAGCAGGACGGCATCGAGCCCGGCGACGAGTTCGACGTCGAGCGTGTCGATCGCGGCGAGTACCGGATCGTTCGTCGTGCTCCACGCCCGAACGAAGGTCTCGTCGATTGGCTTCTCGACTGTCCTGAGAAAGGGTTCTTCACCCCCATCGAATCGGAGACGACGGACGCGATTTGAAGTACCTCGTGGACGCGAACGTCCTCAGCGAGCCGACGCGGCCGGATCCGAATCCCGCCGTCGTCGCCTGGCTTCGAAGGCATGAGCGCGAGATCGCCGTCGACCCCATCATCCTCGGCGAAGTGAAATTCGGGATCCTGCTCCTGCCCCGAGGAAAGCGGCGCGCGCGCCTCGAACAATGGTTTGCCGAGGGAATCGGAAGGATCGAGTGCCTGACCTGGGACGCATCCGTCGGCCTGCGGTGGGCGGAGCTACTCGCGCGGCTGCGCTTGTCCGGGCGATCCATGCCGATCAAGGACAGTCTCATCGCGGCGACGGCGCTTGCCTTCGGTTTGACCGTCGCCACCCGGAACCACAGCGACTTCGAGAAAGCCGGTGTGGATGTCGAGAACCCTTTTCTTTCGCGCTGACGCCGCCGTCTCGGGTCAGGGCGACGGGTTCGGTTCGGCCTTGCCGTCGCGCGGAATCAGCGCCACCGACTTGGCGCGCAGGCACTTCGCCGCGCCGCAGGGCTCCACGCGTCCCGTGACCTCGAGCCAGCGCGCGGTGTCGGCGCGATAGGTCGGGTCCAGCCGCCAGCCTTTCCCCGCCGGCTCCTTGCCGATCACCCACACCGCGGTCACGTCGTCGAAGAGGGCCCAGGCCTTCGGCACCGGCGGCGGACCGAGCTCGCCGCAGAGCCCGGCCCCGCAGAAGCGTCCGGCCACGCGAACCATTTTCCGGCGTCCGCGTTCGCATCCAGGATGTCCCCGATGAGGTCCCGACTCGAATCGCGCCTCCGGTCGGACGTGCTGATATCCCCGACGTACCAGGCCGTGACCGAGACTTGCGGCCAGTCCCGGCTCTCGTCATAGAGGTCGGGAGTCGGTGGCAGCTCCGGGTTGTCGCACAGGCTCGCGGGGACGACCTGGCCTTTCGGGGGGAGCTTGCAGGTGCCCTGGTGCTCGACCAGCCGCCGGACGTACCCCTCGACCTCGACGCGGTGGCCGCGCAGGCTCTGCAGGTCCCGCTGGTTGTTGCTGGCCGGGATGAGGACGATCGCGGAGCCGCCGTCGGAAAGCCGGAAGTAGCGGCCCGCGAAGTCCAGCGGGTCCAGGTGTCCCTTCGTGCGCACCGCGCGTTTCAGGTACATCTGCCCGGCGATCTCTCCCACTTCCGCCGGCTGAGCCGTGCCGTACTGCCCCGAGCCTACGGCGGTGCCGGGAACCGTCACCCGGACCTGGGGATCGTCCGGTCCGGCGCCGACGGCGCAAAGAGCCCCCACGAGGCACGCGACGTGGAATGGGAAGGCCCGCACGGCCATCTCGGTCCTCTTCGGACTACTTGAGCTGCGTGAGCGCCTTTCGCGCCAGATCCGCTTCGGCGCCCGCGGGCGCGAGCTCGACGAACTTCTGGAGGTCGGCCTTCGCCTCCGCCGCCTTGCCGAGCTGGAGATGGGCGAGGCCCCTCCGGAAGTAG
>Ga0207428_10000688_pt1 | contig 39292 bp, 41 predicted proteins | sample RhiMethybrSRZTD1_FD_187600 | JGI IMG/M metagenome (GOLD analysis project Ga0207428, IMG submission 187600) | Populus rhizosphere microbial communities from Tennessee, USA - Rhizosphere MetaG P. TD hybrid SRZTD1 (SPAdes) (version 3) | ecosystem: Host-associated > Plants > Roots > Rhizosphere >...
CTGCTCGTCGAGCGCGACGGCGCGGAGCTCTTCTACGGTCCCCTCCTACCCCACCACGGGCATCTCAGGCGGCTGCTCCAGGCCCTCATGGAAAACCCGCAACAGCAGGAAAACTCGTAGCGATCGTGTCCTGGATCGCCTGCGCGGCGGCGCGCGGGTCCGCGGCGGCGCGGATCGGCCGCCCGACGACGATGTAATCGGCCCCGTTTCTGAATGCCTCGGCCACGTCGACCGTGCGCTTCTGATCGCCGGCGTCGGCGCCGGCGGGCCGGATGCCCGGCGTGACGACGAGCAGTCGCTGGCCGAATTCGGCTTTCAGCTTCGCCGCCTCGTGCCCCGAAGCGATCACACCGTCGCAACCCGCCTCCACAGCGCCTCTTGCGCGGGCGAGAACCAGCTGCTCGAGCGTCTTCGTGGCGCCCATTTCGTCGAGATCGCTCTGGTCGAAGCTGGTGAGCACCGTCACGGCGAGGATCTTCATCGGCCCCTTCTCGGCCGCGGCGGCCTCCATCACCGAGCGGTGGCCATGCACGGTGAGGAAGGTTGCGCCGCGGCTGCGCACGTTGGCGACCGCGCGCCGGACGGTCTCGGGAATGTCGTGGAACTTGAGGTCGGCGAACACCTTGTGGCCGCGGCCGGCGAGCCACGAGACGAGCTCGAAGCAGCCCGGCGCGCTGAAGAGCTCGAGCCCCACCTTGTAGAACCTCGCCGCATCGCCGAGGCGCGCGACCAGCGCGCGCGCCTCGGCGGGGGTCGGGAAGTCGAGCGCGACGATCAGGCGCTCGGCGCGGGGAATCGAGGTCATGTGGCGGTTTCCTTTGCGGAGAGCTGGCGCAGCGAGGCGCCGAGCGAGGCATCGACGTGCTTCCAGTGCTCGGCGAGGCGCTCGCCGGTCAGGTCCGGATCGAGCACGAAGGCGCGATAGATGTCCGCGAGGCGGATGGTATCCGCATCGCGCGCGAGAACCCAGCCGTCCTTTTCCGCCTTGGCGACCCAGCCTTGCTCGGCGCAGCGTTCGAGCACGATCTCGCAGCGCTCGGGCATGACCTCGGCCTGGGTCGCGATGCGCGTGAGCGGCAGGACGTAGCCGCCGTCCTGGGCGCGCGAGAGCACCGACAGGATGTCGAGCGCCTCGGTCAGCTCGCGGCCCGGCGCCCGGTTGCGCTCGAGCGCGATCACCCGGTAGCCCGGCAGCATCGCGGTGAGCACGGCGCCCGCGAGCACCACCACCCAGGAGACGTACATCCAGAGGAGAAAGATCGGCAGCGCGGCGAAAGCGCCGTAGATCATGGTGTAGGTCGGGAAGTTGGCGAGGTACAGGGCGAACGCGCGCTTCGCGACCTCGAATGCCGTGCCGGCGAGGAGCGCGCCAGCCGCGGCGTGGAGAAAGTCGACGTGCCGGTACGGCACCAGGATGTAGAGGAGCGTCAGCGCAGCCCAGGTGAAGGCGAAAGGCACGAGGCGCAGCACCATCGACGCATTGCCGATGAGGTAGCTGGTGAGCGACAGGCTCGCGCCGATCAGCACCGGCCAGAGCGTGAGGACGCTCCAGTACACGATGATCTTGTGCGCGAGCGGGCGACGCCGGCGCACGCGGAAGATGCGGTTGAGGGTGTCGTCGATCGTGAGCATCAGCAGCACCGCGGTCACGACGAGGAACGCGAGGCCGATCGCGGTCAGCCGGCCCGCCTGCTCGGTGAACGACAGGATTTGCTCGCTGATCGTCTCCACGCCGTCGGCGTCGGGCAGGAAGTTCTCGAACAGGAAGAGCTGCAGCGTGTTGATCGCCTCGTCGAACGCGGGAAACGCGGTCGCGAGCGAAAGCGCCACCGCGAGGAGCGGAACGACGGAAAGAAGGGTCGTGTAGGTGAGGCTGCCCGCGGCCTGGGCCGCACGGTCCTCGTAGAAGCGGCGCGCCACGGCCATCAGGAATTCTGCGGCGCCGCGCCACGCGCTATGCTTCATTGCTTTTATGATACCGAAGTGGCCGCGCAAGCTTCGCTGCAACCTGCCCCGGTTCTCGTCCTCTACTACAGCGTGGGCGGCTCGGTGCGCCGCATGGCCGAGCTGATCGCCGAGGGCATCGAGCGGGTTCCCGGCGCGGCGGCGCGCCTTCGCACCGTGCCGCGCGTGTTCACCAACATCGGCGAAGAAAAGGCGATTCCTGCCGACGGGCCGCCGTACTGCGAGCTGCAGGACCTCGTCGATTGCGCCGGGCTCGCGCTCGGCAGCCCGACCCGCTTCGGCAACATGGCGGCGCCGCTCAAGCATTTCCTGGACGGCACGGCGCTGCTCTGGAACCGGGGAGCGCTCGCGGGCAAGCCCGCCTGCGTGTTCACCTCCACCGCCAGCCTCCACGGCGGGCAGGAGACGACCCTGGTCTCCATGATGCTGCCGCTCCTGCACCACGGCATGCTGGTCCTCGGCCTGCCGTATACCCAGGCCGAGCTCAACGCCACGCGCGCCGGCGGCACGCCCTACGGCGCCAGCCACTTCGCCGGCCTCGGCGACGACCTCCCGGTGAGCGGCGACGAGCGCACGCTCTGCATCGCCCAGGGGCGGCGTCTTGCGGAAATCGCTCTCAAACTTGCCTAGGTTGGTGGCGCTCGGCAGCCTCACGCTGCTGATCTGCCTGTGCCTCGCCTGGGAGCTGTGGCTCGCGCCGCTTCGCCCCGGGGGGTCCTGGCTGGCGCTGAAGGCGTTGCCACTCGCCCTTCCCCTGACGGGCGTGCTCCTGGGAAAACGGTACACCTACCAGTGGGCGAGCATGCTGATCCTCGCCTATTTCGCCGAGGGTGTAACTCGCGCCTGGGCCGAGTCGGGCCTCTCCAGGACCCTGGCTTGGCTGGAGATCACGCTTGCGCTCGCCTTCTTCGCGGCGGCGGTCAGCTTTGCCCGTCTGACTCGAGCAGGCGCTTAGCCGCGGCGTAGGCCGGCACCTCGATCAGCGCGCCGTCCAGCCGCGCGCGATCCTTGCCCTGCGCACGCGCCTTCTCGAAAGCGGCCACGATCCGCCGCGCGCGCGCGAGATTTGGCGTGAGCGCGCGGTTCACCGCGGCGACGTGCGAGGGGTCGACCAGGCTTTTCATGCGGTAGCCGAGGCGGCGTGCATAGCGAGCGTCCGCCGCCGCACCCTCGACGTCGCTGAAGGTGTAGGGGCAGTCGATCGCCTCGACGCCCGCCGCGCGGCACTCGACGAGGAAGCGGCTGCGCACGTAGGCGAGCTCGCCGCCGCGCCGGCTGCGCACGGCGCCGAGGCTGGCCGCCATGTCCTCGCTCGCTACGAGCGCCGCGACCACCCGCTTGCTCGCCTTGGCGATCGCGTAGGCATTGAGAAGCCCGGCGGCGTTCTCGATGTTCGGCACCAGGTCCACCGCGCCGCCGGTCTCGGCCTCGAGCGCCTTGACCTGCGCCGGCGAGTCGACCTTGGACATCATGATGAAATCCGGCCGGCCGGCGAGCACCCCGACCAGGTCATCGCGGCCGCAGGTCTCGAGCGGATTGATGCGCACGCCGGCGAGGGCCCCCGCGGCGCGCCATTCGTCGAGTACTTCGGCAGCGTGCGCGCGCGCCTTCGGCCGCAGCTCCGGCGGGGTGAAGTCCTCGAGCTCGAGAATGATGGCGTCGGCACCCGAGCGCGCCGCGGCGCGGTGCGCCGCCTCGTCCGCGCCGGCTACGAAGAGCCAGGTGCGGCGCCGCCGCGGCTTCGGGGTTCCGGACTTGATCAGGGGCGGTCGCTCGCCGCCGACGAGGGAAAGCGCGCGGAGCCGTATCGCACGACCAGGTTGGCCAGCGCCAGCAGCAGGATCGCAACCGGAACTGTCACGATGCCCCACTCGAGCGTGTGGTGGGTCGCGATGTCGCCGACCAGGAGCCGCGTGAGCGCGGTGATGCCGACGTAGATCAGGAAACGCACCGGCATGTGCTTGGTCTTGAAGTAGATGCCGACCATGGCGCCGAGCTCGAGGTAGATGAACAGAAGCAGGATGTCGTCGATCGAAGCGCGCCCGTTGACGGCCATGCCGACGAAGGCATGGACCGCCGACCAGACGACCGCGCCGCCGATGGCGAACAGCGCGAGATAGTGGAAAGCGTCCACCAGCAGGTCGCCCACCACGTCCGACAGCCTGTTCAGGCGCTGGTGCAGCGCCCCGGTCTTTTCCATCGCCATGCCTCTCCCCTTGTCGTCGTTACAGCTGGTATTGCGGGTTCACGCGCTCGGCTTTGCTTTCCAGCTTGTTCAGCGCGCTGATGTAGGCCTTGGCCGAGGCCACCACGATGTCGGTATCCGCTCCGACGCCGTTGACGATGCGCCCGCCCTTCGACAGGCGGACCGTCACCTCCCCTTGCGACTCGGTGCCCTGCGTCACCGCGTTGACCGAATAGAGCAGCAGCTCGGCGCCGCTCTTCGCCAGGCTCTCGATCGCCTTGAAGGTGGCGTCGACCGGGCCGTCACCTTGCGCCTCGGCGCGCTTTTCAACATCCTTTTCCGTCAGAACCACCGCAGCGTGGGGCTTCTGCCCCGTCCCGCTCGCCTGGTTCATGGTGACCAGCTGCCAGTGCTCCTTGGCCGCCGCGCCCGCCTCCTGCGCCACCAGCTGCATCAGGTCCTCGTCGAAGATCTCGGCCTTCTTGTCGGCCAGGTCCTTGAAGCGCTGGAACGCCTTGTTGGCCGCGTCGTCGCTCTCCAGCTCGATGCCGAGCTCCTTCAGCCGCTGCTTGAAGGCGTTGCGGCCGGACAGCTTGCCGAGCACGATCTTGTTCGCCGACCAGCCCACGTCCTCGGCGCGCATGATCTCGTAGGTGTCGCGCGCCTTGAGCACGCCGTCCTGGTGGATGCCGGAGGCGTGAGCGAAGGCGTTCGCCCCCACCACTGCCTTGTTCGGCTGAACCACGAAGCCGGTGATCTGCGACACCAGGCGCGAGGTCGGCACGATGTGGGTCGTGTCGATGTTCGTCGCCAAGCCGAAGAAGTCCTGGCGGGTCCGCACCGCCATGACGACTTCCTCGAGCGAGGTGTTTCCGGCGCGCTCGCCGAGGCCGTTGATGGTGCACTCGATCTGGCGCGCGCCGCCGATCTGCACCGCGGCGAGCGAATTGGCGACCGCCATGCCGAGGTCGTTGTGGCAGTGGACGCTCCACACGGCCTTGTCCGAGTTCGGAATCCGTTCCCTCAGCTTGCGGATGAACTCGCCGAACTGCTGCGGCACCGCATAGCCCACGGTGTCCGGGATGTTGATCGTGGTCGCGCCTTCCTTGATGACCGCCTCGAGCACGCGGCACAGGAAATCGAGCTCCGAGCGCGAGCCGTCCTCGGGCGAGAATTCGACGTCGGGGCAGGCCCGCCGGGCGAAACGAACCGATTGCCTCGCCTGCTCGAACACCTGCTCGGGCGTCATGCGCAGCTTCTTCTCCATGTGCAGCGGGCTGGTCGCAATGAAGGTGTGGATGCGCCAGGCCTTCGCGCCCTTCAGGGCGTCGATGCCGCGCTGGATGTCGCGGTCGTTCGCGCGGCACAAGCCGCACACGGTCGAGTCCTTGATGACGTTGGCGATCGCGCGCACCGCCTCGAAGTCGCCGTTGGACGAGGCCGGGAAGCCGGCCTCGATCACGTCGATGCGCATGCGCTCCAGGGCGCGCGCGATGCGCAGCTTCTCGTCACGCGTCATGGAGGCGCCCGGGCTCTGCTCGCCGTCGCGCATGGTGGTGTCGAAGATGATCAAATTTTCCTTGCTCATGGACTGATCCCTCGGCGGGTTATCGCCGGCTCGCATGCTGCTCGGGCCAGCTAGGATGCTACTCGGATTGTGGGATAGGGGATTTAGCGCGCGAGGCGCAGCAGCAGGCCCAGCGCGAGGAGCGCCTGGGGAAGGAAAGCGAGAAGCTTGGCCTGTTGCACGAAGCGACTATAGCTTTACTCTAGCGACATGACAAGGGAAGCGCTGAAGCGGCTGGAGCCGGGCTTGCCGGCGAGCTGGTACCGCGACCCGGCCCACTACGAGCGCGAGCTCGAAGTGTTCTGGTACGGGCGATGGATCTGCGTGGCGCGCGGCGAGGAGCTCGCCGCGGCCGGGGACTGGAGGCTCGCTCGCGTAGGCACGCAGTCCGTGCTGCTGGTGCGCGACGAGGCCGGCGCGGTGCGGGCGTTCCACAACACCTGCCGGCACCGCGGCTCGGTGCTGTGCACCGAGGAGCGCGGGCACTTCGCGCGCCGGCGCATCGTCTGCCCCTACCACGCCTGGACCTACGACCTCGGCGGGCAGCTCGTGGCGACGCCGCGCCGCCTGGAAACGCCGGACTTCCGGCTCGAGGACTTCCCGCTGTTCGAGGTGGCCGCCGGGAGCTGGGGCGGGTTCGTGTTTGTCCATCTCGGCAAGGATCCGGCGCCGCTCGCCGGCGCGATCGGCGACCGCGAAGGGCGCTACCGGCGCTATGGCTTCGCCGATCTGAGGATCGGCAAGCGCGTCGTGCTCGACGTGGCTGCCAACTGGAAGCTGCTCGCCGAGAACTTCTCGGAATGCTTCCACTGCCCGCCGGTGCACCCCGAGTTCTGCCGCATCGTCACCGCCTACCAGGAGGCCGGCGCCTGGGGGCTGCGCGGCGGCACTGAGGCGAAGCCCGAATACAAGCCGGGCGCGCAGACGCTGACGCTCGACGGCACTGCGCGGCTGCCGGCATTCGGCGGCCTGAACGAGGAGGAAAGGGCGCGCCTGTACGCCGCCGACATGGTGCTACCCAACCTGTTCCTGAACGTGCATCCGGACTACGTGAACTCGCAGCTCATGTTCCCGACCGGGCCGCACAGCGTGCGCATGGTGTACGACTGGCTGTTCGAGCCTCGCCACCTGCCGCTCGCCGAAGCCGACCTGCAGCATTACGTGGCGCTCTGGGACATCACCAACCGGCAGGATGCGCGCAACTGCGAATGGCAGCAGCAGGGCCTGCAGTCGCGGGAGTTCCGGCACGGCGTGTACGTGCCGCAGGAATTCGACGCGCACCGCTTTGCGCAGTGGGTGCGCGACGGACTGGGATTCAGTGCACCAGCAGCGCCATCAGCCAGACGATGAGAGCGAGTGCGCCGATGATGCCGACGAACGCCCCAAGGCGCGCCTGAAGCTTCGCATCTTCGTTCGCCGCGGCCGGCGCGCCGGCCGGCTCGGCTACGACCTCGAACCGCGGATAGCTTCTTCCAACCTTGCCCATGACGCCCCCTGTTTAGTCGCCATGACCACGGCACAATAGTGCGCGCCGGTTTTGGTGTGCGGGCGCCGCATCAACAACTTTGACAAGGGGTCGTGTGCAATGCAGCCGGTTTTTCGCGATTACGATCAAAAGGCGCTCGACGACGCCTACGACCAGGCCGTGTACGCGCCCAACCGTGACCAATTACTCGAACGCCGCAACCTCGCTTCCGAGGCGGCGCGCGCCCGCCTGGGCGAGCCGCGCCGCTTCGCCTATGGTCCGGGGCGCAACGAGCAGCTCGACGTCTACCCCACCCGCAGCGGAACCCATGTCCAGGTCTTCGTGCACGGCGGGGCGTGGCGCGCGGGACGCGCCCGCGAATACGCCGCCCCCGCCGAGATGTTCGTCAACGCCGGCGCGCACTATGTCGCGCTCGATTTCGACAACGCGCCCGATTGCGGGGGCGACCTGTTCGTGATGGCCGACCAGGTGCGACGGGCGATCGCGTGGGTGTACCGCAACGCCCCGGCTTTCGGCGGCGACGCCGAGCGGATCTACGTCTCGGGCACCTCCTCCGGGGCGCACCTCGCCGGCGTGGCCGCCACCACCGACTGGCAGCTTCGGTTCAGTCTTCCAAACGACATCGTCAAGGGCTACGCGCTGTGCAGCGGAATGTACGACCTGCGCGGGCCGCGGCTGTCGAAGCGCAGCGCGTACGTTCGCTTCAGCGACGAGATGGAGGTGGAGCTATCGCCGCAGCGGCATCTCGAGCGCATCCGGGCGCCGATGGTGCTGCTCTACGGCTCGCTCGAGACGCCGGAGTTCCAGCGCCAGGCGCGCGAATTCGCCGCGGCGCTCGAGCGCGCCGGGAAGACGGTCGAGCTGATCCTGGCGCCGGGCTACAACCACTTCGAGATCGCCGAGACGCTCGGCAATCCCTACGGTCCGATGGGGCGCGCGGTCCTGGCGCAAATGGGGCTGGTCATTCCTCGGGCAGGACGGGGCGCACCCGGTGGCCCATCGCCCACATGACGTAGCCGGAGAAGGCGTACGACATGAAGAGCGCCCACAGCACGAGCGAGGGGCGCGAAGCGATCACCGAGATCGCGATCACGCACACCAGGATCACCCAGAGCGGGACGCGCTTCTTCCAGTTCACTTCCTTGAAGCTCCAGAAGGGCACGTTCGACACCATGGTCACGCCCGCGAACACGGCGACGATCCAGGTGACGATCGCGAGCCAGCCGGTGGGCGTGAAGCCGAAATCGACCAGCACCCAGACGAGGCCGGTCATGACCGCCGCGCCCGAAGGGCTCGGCAGCCCCTGGAAGTAGCGCTTGTCCACCACCGTGATGTTGGCGTTGAACCGGGCGAGGCGGATGCCGGCGCCGGCGCAGTAGATGAACGCCCCGATCCATCCCAGCGTGCCGAGGTCCTTCAGCACCCAGATGTAGGCGATCAGTCCCGGCGCGGCGCCGAAGGCGACCATGTCGGCGATGCTGTCGAACTGGGCGCCGAACTCGCTTTGCGTGTTGGTCCAGCGCGCGACGCGCCCGTCCATGCCGTCGAGCACCATTGCGACGAAGATCGCGATCGCGCCGACCTCGAAGCGCTGGTTCATCGCCTGCACGATGGCGAAGAAGCCGCAGAACAGCACTCCGGTGGTGAACAGGTTCGGCAGCAGGTAGATGCCGCGGCGGCGCAGGCCACCCAGGCGCGCCTGGGGCGGCATCTCGCCGAGACGCGCCGGCAAATGCTCGTCTACCGGGTCTTCGAGCTCGGGGTCTTCAGCCATGCGAGCACGCTGTGCGCTGCGTACACCCTTTCGCCGATCGCCGCCTTCGCCTGTGCGTCGGGAGGAAGGTACAGGTCCACGCGCGAGCCGAAGCGGATGAAGCCGAAGCGCTGTCCGCGCACGAGCCGCGCACCCGGCTCAACATAGCACAGGATGCGCCGGGCGATCAGCCCCGCCACCTGCACGCAGGTGAGGTCCTGACCGTCGTCGCGCTGGATCCACAGGGCGTTGCGCTCGTTGGCGGACGAGGCCTTGTCGAGCGCAGCGTTGACGAACGCGCCGCCGAAATACCAGCGCTCCTTCACCGTGCCGTCGGCCGGCGCGCGGTTGGAATGCACGTTGAACACGTTCATGAAGACGCTGACCTTGAGCGCCTCGCGCTTGAGGTACGGGTCGTGGCTGCGGCTCACCTCGACGATGCGGCCGTCGGCCGGCGAGACCACCGCCGCCGGATCGTCCGGCGTCTCGCGCGGCGGATCGCGGAAGAACTGCAGGATGAAGACGGTGGCGAGCCAGAACGGCGCGGACCACCACGCGCCCAGAAAGAAAAATACGAGTATGGAAACGGCTAAGGCAATGCCGACGAACGGCCAGCCCTCGCGGGCGATGATCGGATGCGGCCAGGGCGGGGTCACGCGCTGCTTGCGACCTTTCAGTTCCTGGACGTGTCGACCAGGCGGTTCTTCTTGATCCAGGGCATCATCTCGCGCAGCCGCGCACCGACCTTTTCGATCGGCAGCTCGGCGGTCATGCGGCGGCGCGAGAGCAGCGTGGGGGCGCCGGCGCGGTTCTCCAGCACGAACTCCTTGGCGTACTCGCCCGACTGGATGCGGTACAGGATCTCTTTCATGCGCTTGCGTGTGCCCTCGTCGATGATCTTGGGCCCGGACACATACTCGCCGTACTCCGCATTGTTGGAAATCGAGTAGTTCATGGTGCCGATGCCGCCCTCGTACATGAGGTCGACGATCAGCTTCAGCTCGTGCAGGCACTCGAAGTACGCCATCTCGGGGGCATAGCCCGCCTCCACCAGCGTATCGAAGCCGGCCTTCACCAGCTCGACGCAGCCGCCGCAGAGCACGGTCTGCTCGCCGAACAGATCGGTCTCGGTCTCTTCCTTGAAATCGGTCTCGATCACGCCGGCCTTGCCGCCGCCGATCGCGGCGGCGTAGGACAGCGCGAGGTCGCGCGCCTTGCCTGAGGGACCCTGATGCACCGCGATCAGCATCGGCACCCCGCCGCCGCCGGCGTACGTGGAGCGCACCGTATGGCCCGGCGCCTTGGGCGCGACCATCCACACGTCGAGATCGGCGCGCGGCTGGATCAGGCCGTAATGGATGTTGAAGCCGTGCGCGAAGGCGAGCGACGCGCCCTTCCTGATGTTGGGCTCGATGAACTCCTTGTAAACCGCGGCGTGGTGCTCGTCGGGCAGCAGCACCATGACGATGTCGGCGCTCTTGATCGCCTGGTCGATCTCGGCGACCTCGATGCCGCCCTTTTTCGCCTTTTCCCACGATGCGCCGCTCTTGCGCAGCCCCACGCTGACCTTCACTCCCGAGTCCTGCAGGTTCTGGGCATGCGCGTGACCCTGCGACCCGTACCCGAGGATGGTGACCTTCTTGCCCTTGACGAGCGAGAGATCGGCGTCCTTGTCGTAATAGACTTTCATTGACTTTCCCCTGAAGAAACTAGACGCGCAAGACGCGGTTGCCGCGGCCGATGCCGCTCGCCCCGGTGCGCACGGTCTCGATGATGCTCGCCTGGTCGAGCGCGTGGATGAACGCATCGAGCTTGCGCGTGTCGCCGGTGAGCTCGATGGTATAGGTGTTGTCGGACACGTCGATGATGCGGCCGCGGAAGATGTCGGCCATGCGCTTCATGTCCTCGCGCTCCTTCGCGCCGGCGCGCACCTTGATCAGCATCAGCTCGCGCTCGATGTGCTCGGCCTCGGAGAGGTCGATCACCTTCACCACCTCGATCAGCTTGTTCAGCTGCTTGGTGATCTGCTCGACCACGTCCTCGGAGCCGGTGGTGACGATGGTCATGCGCGACATCGAGGCGTCCTCGGTGGGCGCGACCGTCAGCGTCTCGATGTTGTAGCCGCGCGCCGAGAACAGCCCGGAGATCCTGGAGAGCGCCCCGGCCTCGTTCTCGACGAGCACCGAGATGATGTGACGGCTCACAGATCCTCGTAGAGGATCATCTCCGTGATGCCTTTGCCTCCCGGGATCATCGGATAGACGTTCTCTTTCTGGTCGGTGACGAAGTCGAGGAACACCAGCTCGTTCTTCGCCGCGAAGGCCTCGCGCAGGGCGGGCTCGACGTCGGCGGGCTTTTCCACCAGCACGCCGCGGTGGCCGTAGCCCTCGGCAAGTTTGGTGAAATCCGGAAGCGCGTCCATGTAGGACTCGGAATACCTGTTGCCGTGGAAGAACTGCTGCCACTGCCGCACCATGCCCATGTACTTGTTGTTCAGGTTGACGATCTTGATGGGCAGGCGGTACTGCTTGCAGGTGGAGAGCTCCTGCAGGCACATCTGGATCGACGACTCGCCGGTCACGCAGGCGACGGTCGCGCCGGGATTCGCGAGCTGCACGCCCATCGCCGCCGGCAGGCCGAAGCCCATGGTGCCGAGGCCGCCGGAGTTGATCCAGCGCCGCGGTTGGTCGAACTTGTAGAACTGCGCCGCCCACATCTGGTGCTGGCCGACGTCGGAGGTGACGAAGGCCTCGCCTTTCGTCACCTCATAGAGCTTCTCGAGCACGAACTGGGGCTTGATGATCGCGGACTTGCGGTCGTAGCGCAGGCAATCCTTGGCGCGCCACTCGCCGATCTGCTTCCACCAGGGCTGGATGTCCGGCGCCTGCGCCTGCCGCAGGAGCTTCAGCACGTCGTCGAGCACGTCCGGAATGTTGCCGACGATCGGCACGTCGACCTTCACGCGCTTCGAGATCGACGACGGGTCGATGTCGATATGGATGATCTTGCGCGGGTTCTGCGCGAAATGCGCCGGATTGCCGATGACGCGGTCGTCGAAGCGCGCGCCGATCGCGAGCAGCACGTCGCAGTGCTGCATCGCCATGTTGGCCTCGTAAGTGCCGTGCATGCCGAGCATGCCGAGGAACTGCCGGTCGGTGGCGGGATACGCGCCGAGGCCCATCAGCGTGTTGGTGCACGGGAAGCCGAGCAGCTTCACCAGCTCGCGCAGCTGGCCCGAGGCCTCGGACAGGATCACGCCACCGCCGGTATAGATCATCGGCCGCTGAGCCTCGAGAAGGAGCTGCACCGCCTTCTTGATCTGGCCGGCGTGGCCCTTGCGCACCGGGTTGTAGGAGCGCATGGTGATCGTCTCGGGATAGTGGAACTCGGTGACCGCCGCGGTCACGTCCTTCGGGATGTCCACCACCACCGGGCCGGGCCGCCCCGTGGCCGCGATGTGAAAAGCCTTCTTGATGGCCGACGCGAGGTCCTTGACGTCCTTCACCAGCATGTTGTGCTTCACGATCGGACGCGTGATTCCGACGGTGTCGCACTCCTGGAAGGCGTCCAGGCCGATGGCGTGGGTCGGCACCTGCCCGGTCAGCACCACGAGCGGAATCGAATCCATGTACGCGGTAGCGATGCCGGTGACGGCGTTGGTGACGCCCGGCCCCGAGGTGACGAGGCACACGCCCACCTTCTTCGAGGAGCGCGAATAGCCGTCGGCTGCGTGCACCGCGCCCTGCTCGTGGCGCACCAGGACATGGCGCACCTTGTCCTGCTTGAACAGCTCGTCGTAGATGAACAGAACGGCGCCGCCGGGGTAGCCGAATACGTATTCGACGCCCTCCTGCTGCAGGCAGCGCACGACGATCTCGGCGCCGGTGATCTGGCTGGTCTTGATCCGGTCCATGGGAAACCTTTGAACAATAAAGGCTTGGTGCGGTGCGGTCAATATGACCCGCGTCGGCCCGCGGTGCATTTTGGTACCATCGCCGCCAACAACACCGCCCCGGCAGAGGGTCTACTGGCATCCCGCAGCGAGCTGTCGGCGTTTCTGAAGGGCGTCGAGCGGCGCGCGTTCAAGCAGGCCGTATTCGCCGTCCGCGACCAGGAGGCGGCGCTCGATATCGTGCAGGACGCGATGCTGCGGCTCGCGGAAAAGTACGGCGATCGCCCGGCCGCCGAGCTGCCGCTGCTCTTCCATCGCATCACGCAGAACGCGATCCGCGACTGGTTCCGGCGCCAGAAGGTGCGCTCGCTGTGGACGACGCTGCTTTCATCGCTCACCCCCAACCGCGAGGACGACGACCAGGATCCTCTGGAAACCTTGGAGCCCGCCTACGAGTCCAACCGCCAGGAGGCCCCCGGGGATCGACTAGAACAGTCACAAATCCTTGAAATCATTGAAGAAGAGATCTCGCGATTGCCAGAGCGTCAACGCGAGGCCTTCATCATGCGTTACTGGGAGGAATTGGACGTGGCCGAAACCGCGCGCCGCATGCGATGCTCGGAGGGCAGCGTGAAAACGCACTGCTCCCGGGCTACCCATACTTTGGCGGTGGCGCTCCGGGCGCGGGGCATCACGCTTTGAGCCAGTCCGACAACGCTATGAACGAGCAACAATTCGGAAAAAAGGTCCGCCACCTGCTGAACAGCGGATCGCTGGGTACCCAGGTCGAACGCCGGCTGCTGGCGGCGCGCGAAGCGGCGCTCGCGCACCAGCGTTCGGAGCGCGTGCCCGCGCTCGCGTGGGCCGACAACGTCTTCGGCCGTTTTGGCGGCTGGACCACCGGAGCGCTTTACGCGGTGCTTTCGCTCGCCCTCCTGGCGGGGGGTGGCACGGGCCTCTACAGTTGGCAGCAGAGCCAGCGCATCGCCGAGCTCGAGGAAATCGATTCGCAACTCCTGACCGACGACCTGCCGATCGACGCTTACCTCGATCGCGGCTTCCAGAACTGGCTGAAAAAACGCAGCGCGGAGCAGTAATGCTGCGCGCTGCGCTTGTCGTGCTGGCCCTCTCCCTGGCTGGCGGCGCCATCGCGCAGGCGCCCGACAAGCCCAAGTCCGTCGAAAAATCCAAGGCGCCCGAGAAAACCAAGCCGGCCGCCAAGGCCAAGGCGCCGGCGCGCCCGGCGTGGGCCGAGCTGACCGCGGACCAGCAGATGGTGCTCGCGCCGCTCAAGGCGGACTGGGAAAGGCTCGAGCCGGAGCGGCGCCGCAAATGGGTCGGCATCGCGAACCGCTACCCGAAGATGAAGCCCGAGGAGCAGGAGCGGGTGCAGCGGCGGATGCAGGACTGGGCGAAGCTCAGCCCCGAGCAGCGCCGGCAGGCGCGCGAGAACTACAAGCGCATCGCGAAAGCGCCGCCGGAGAAGCGCGAGCAGCTGCGCGACGCCTGGGCGGAGTACCAGGCGCTGCCGCCGGAAAAGCGCCAGAGCCTCGCCCCCCCGCCCACCCCGCCGGCGGAGAAGAAGCGCCGGTGAGCGCCGCAACGCCGGGGCTGGCGCGGCGCCTGGCGAGCATGGTCTACGAAGCGCTCCTCCTCTTCGCGGTGGCTTTCTTCGCCGCGTGGGTGTTCTTCTTCGCGAGCGGCGGCCGCGATGCCAGCGCCGGCGGCATGCGCCACCTACTGCAGCTCTTCATCGGCCTGTTCTTCGCCGCCTATTTCCTGTGGTCCTGGCTGCGCGGCGGCCAGACGCTCGCGATGAAAGCCTGGCGCATCCGGTTGATCGGCGTGACCCCCGGCCGCGCGCTCGTCAGACTGATTCTTGCGGCGATCCTCGTGCCGACTGGAATTTCGGTGCTCTGGGCCTTGTTCGACCGCGACCGGCAGTTCCTGCACGATCGGCTCGCGGGCAGCCGCCTGACTCTGGCCTGAATCAGCGGCGTTCGACCCACCACATCATGAGCAGCGCCGCGGCAAGGAACGCGGCGCTCGGCGCAAGGGCCGCCGACACCGGCGGCCAGTTCTGCAGCAGGCCGATGTGCGCGATCAGGCTGTTCAAGGCGTGGAACAGGATCCCGAGCATGATGCCGAGGAACACCTTGAGGCCGACGGCGCCTGCGCGCCCGGAGCTGTAGCCGAAGGGCAGCGCGAGCGCCATCATCACGAGCGCGGCGATCGGATACAGGATCTTCTTCCACAGGGCGATCTCGTAGCGCTCGGTCTTCTGCCGGTTGCCCGCCAGGTGCTGGATGTACTTGTGCAACGCCCAGACCGACATCTGGTCAGGCTTGACGATGAGCGCATCGAGCATGTCGGGGCTCACCGCCGAGCGCCATTCGCGCTCCGGCTCGCGCACGGTACGCGGCCCCTCCGGCGTGAATTGCGTGCTGACCACGTCGAGCATCATCCAGACGCCGTGGCCGCGGTATTCGGCGCGCTGCGCGTTGGTCATGCGGCGCAGCCGGTAGTCGGCGTCGAACTCGAAGATGCGCACGCCCTGGAGCGAGTTGGCCTGCCGCGCCTCGCGCACGTTGATGAACGAGCCTTCGTCCTTGAACCATAGGCCCGACTCGAGCCCCTGGCCGATGAGCGAGCTCATGGCGCGCAGCTTGACCTTCTGCGCGGTCTCCTCCGCGTAGGGCGCGGCCCACTCCCCGAGCACGAACGTGAGCGCCACGAACGCGAGGCCGATCTTGCCGAGCATCAGGCCCGCGCGCAGCGGCGACAAGCCGGAGGTGCGCATCACCGTGTACTCCGAATTGGCCGCGAGCTGCCCGAGGACGTAGAGCGTGCCGATCAGCACCGCGATCGGAAACAGCTCGTAGGCGTGCGCCGGAAGCGACAGCAGCACGAAGAGGAACACGGCGCGCAGGTGATATTCGCCCCGGTCGAGGTCGCCCAGCTCCTTGATCAGATCGAAGAAGGCAAACAGCGACAGGAAGCCGAGCAGGACGAAGCCGACCCCGCCGAAGATCTGGCGGGCGAAGTAGCGCTCCAGGGTGCGGATGCGCGGCCCGGCGATCATCGCCCCAGGCGCATGCGGATGACCTGCATGCGGCGCGCGAACATGAATACGAGCAGCGCAATCATCGCGGCGTGCACCAGCCACACCCCGATGCCGAAGTCCATGCGCCCCTGCGCCACCCGTGCCTGGCTGACGCTGAGGAGGTTGGAGTAGACGATGTAGGTGAACAGCGCGAACAGCAGGTTCACCGAGCGCCCGGCACGGGGGTTGACGAAGCTCATCGGGATGGCGAGCAGCACCAGGATCGCGGCCGACACCGGAATGCCGACGCGCCACAGCACTTCGCCGAGGTTCACCGGGGTCGGGGTGGCGAGCAGCTGCGTGGTCGTCATGCTCTTGTGCGAAAGCTGCGGCTCCTTGTTTTCGGCGGTTTCTATGCGCGCGGCATAGCGCTGGAACTCCGTCACCCGGTATTGCTCGTCGCCGGGGGCGCCCTCGTAGCGCCGGCCGTCCTCCAGCACGATGAAGCGGTCGCCGTTCGGCGCCGTCTCGGTGCGGCCTCCCCGGCTCATGCTGACGCCGCTTTTCTGCTGCTGCACCGAGCTCACGAACACGTTCTGCACCGTGGAGGCGTCGCCCGAGATCGATTCGACGAAATACACCCGCTCCTTGTTGCCGGTCTCGCCGAACACGCCGGGATTGACGCGCGACACGTCGTCGCGCGACTCGAGCCGCGTCACGTACTGCGCGCCCATCTGCGCGGCCCACGGCGAGATGACGAGCGACAACGCGGCGATCACCGCGATCAGCGGCAGCGCGAACAGCATCACCGGCTTCAGCCACGCCGTGAGCGGCAGGCCCGAGCCGAACCAGATCACCATCTCCGAGTCGCGCCAGCTCCGCGTCAGCGTGAGCAGCACGGAGATGAACATGGTGAGCGAGAGCAGCACCGGCAGCGTGCCGAGCGCGAAGAAGCCGAGGAACGCGATCACCGCGTCGGTGGGAATCTGGCCGCCGGCGGCCTGTCCCAGCAGCCGGATGAGTCGCGTCGTGAGCGCGATGGCGAACAGCGTCATGAACACCGCGCCAGCGAGGCTTGCGAATTCCCTGAGGAGCGCGCGGTGGAAGATCATGCGATACTTTCGCTGTGGAATTTAGCATAAAGGCTCTCTCTCCCGAGAGCGCGAAAAGCGGCTGCGTGGTGCTCGGTGTGCACCGCGATCAGGACCTCACCCCGGCGGCGAAGCGTGTCGATCAGGCCGCGCGCGGCGCGCTGAAAAAGGCGCTCTGCGATCTGCCGCCGAAGCCCGGCTCGACACTGCTCCTGCGCGGCCTGCCGGGCGTCGCGGCCGAGCGTGTGCTGCTGGTCGCGCTCGGGGAGCGCAAGGAATTCTCCGAGAACGCGTATCGCGATGCGGTGCGCGGCGCGGCCGGCGCCCTGAAGGACCTGGACGCCAAGGATGCCGCGGTATTCCTGGTCGACACCAAGGTGAACTCGCGGCCCGTGTCCTGGAACCTGCGCCACGCGGTGCTCGGCGCGCGCGAGGCGTTCTACCGCTTCGACCTGCTGAAGACGCAGAAGAAGCCCGACGCGGCGGCGCTTTCGCACGTCACGCTGCCGCTCGCCTCGAATGCGCAGCTCGAGCAGGCGCTGGCCGAAGCGCAGGCGACTGCCGACGGCGCCGACCTCGCGCGCACCCTCGGCAACCTGCCCAGCAACATCTGTACCCCGAGCTACCTCGCCGAGGAGGCGAAGAAGCTCGCGCGCCAGTTCAAGCTTCAGCTCGAGGTGCTCGAGCGACGCGACCTCGAGCGCCTCGGCATGGGCGCGTTCCTCGCCGTGACCAATGCGTCGCACCAGCCGCCCAAGCTGATCGTGCTGCGCTACGCGGGCGGTGCCAAGGGAAAGAAACCGCTGGCACTGGTCGGCAAAGGCATCACGTTCGACACCGGCGGCATTTCGCTCAAGCCCGCCGGCGAGATGGACGAGATGAAGTTCGACATGTCCGGCGCCGGGTCGGTGCTCGGCACGATCCGCGCGCTCGCCGGCATGGAAGCGCCGGTCAACGTGGTCGGCGTCATCCCGACCTGCGAGAACATGCCCGGCGGCCACGCCACCAAGCCGGGCGACGTGGTGACCACGCTTTCGGGACAGACCGTCGAGATCCTCAATACCGACGCCGAGGGGCGGCTGATCCTGTGCGATGCGCTAACCTACGCCGCGCGCTTCGAGCCGGACGCCGTGATCGACGTGGCCACCCTCACTGGAGCTTGCGTGGTCGCGCTCGGCCACGTCGCAACCGGGCTGTTCGCCAACGACGACAAGCTCGCCGAGGAGATCCGGGAAGCGGCCGACGATGCGTGGGACCGCGTCTGGCAAATGCCGCTGTGGGACGACTATCAGGAGCAGCTGCGGTCCAACTTTGCCGATTTCGCCAACATCGGCGGGCGTCCGGGTGGCAGCATCACCGCCGCCTGCTTTCTCGCCCGCTTCACGCGCGAGATGCGCTGGGCTCACCTCGACATCGCCGGCACCGCGTGGAAGAGCGGCCGCGAAAAGGGCTCCACGGCGCGGCCCGTCCCGCTGCTGGTCCGGTTCGCCTTGCGCCACGCCGGCAAGAAATAGCGCTTGACGACGATCGACTTCTACTTCAACGCGGAAGATCGATTCCAGGTCGCCTGCCGGCTCGCCGGCAAGGCGCTGGCGCAGAAAAAGCGGTTGCTGATCTACGTCCCCGAGGCCGAGGCCGCGAGCCGCATCGACAAGCTGCTGTGGACCTGGCCGGCGATCGGCTTCGTGCCGCACTGCGCGCCGCACGATCCGCTCGCGGCCGAGACCCCGGTCCTCGTCAGCTCCGACGCGGACACGCCGGGAACGTGCGAGCTCCTCCTCAACCTGGGCGGCGAATGCCCGCCGCATTTCGAGCGCTTCGAGCGCCTGCTCGAAGTGGTGGCCACCGACGAAGCCGAGCGCCAGGCGGCACGCACGCGCTACCGTTTCTACCAGGCGCGCGGCTACAAGATCACCAGCCACGACCTCGCGAGGGACGCGGAATGAGCGTGGCCGAGCCCGCCGACGGAGACGTCCCGGTGCTCACGCAGGTCTTCGAGGACCTGCCGGTCGAGGCGCCGGCGCCGGCCGCGCCGCCCGCCCCGGCGACGCCCGCAACCCAGCTGGACCAGGATGCCCTGGATGCGCTCGCCGATCAGCTGGAGCGTGGGTTGCTCGAGCGCCTCGGGCCGGAAATCGACCGGGCGACCGCGCGCGCCCTCAACGGGGTCCGCGCCGAGCTCACGGTCAGCGTCATGCAGATCGTGCGCGAATCCGTGACCGCGGCCGTAGCCCAGGCGCTGCGCGGCCAAAAGAAGGGCTGAAGTGCTCGACAAGAGCTTCAATCCGGCCGCCATCGAGCAGGCCTGGTACCAGCGGTGGGAAGCCGCCGGGTATTTCCGCCAGCAGGATCACAAGAAGCCCGCGTATTGCATCCAGCTTCCGCCGCCCAACGTCACCGGCACGCTGCACATGGGCCATGCGTTCCAGCAGACGCTGATGGACGCGCTCATCCGCTACCACCGCATGCGCGGCTTCAACACCAATTGGGTCGTGGGCACCGACCACGCCGGCATCGCCACCGAAATCGTGGTCACGCGGCAGATCGAAGCCGAAGGCAAAAGCAAGCGCGAGCTCGGCCGCGAAGAGTTCAACCGGCGCGTGTGGCAATGGAAGCAGCAGTCCGGCTCGACTATCACGCGCCAGATGCGCCGCCTCGGCGCCTCCGCCAACTGGGAGTTCGCCGACACCGAAGGGCAGAAAGCCGGCTATTTCACCGCCGACCCGAAGATGTCGCGCGCGGTCACCGAGGTGTTCGTGCGCTGGTACGAGGAAGGCCTCATCTACCGCGGCAAGCGCCTGGTGAACTGGGACCCGGTGCTCGGCACCTCGGTGTCGGACCTCGAGGTCGAGAACGAGGAAACCGTCGGCACCATGTGGCAGATCGTCTATCCCTTTGTGGACGGTCCGCAGAAATCCGTCGACAAGGGCGGGAAGCCCGTCACCCTGCGCGGCATGACGATCGCCACGACGCGGCCGGAGACCATGCTCGCCGACGGCGCGGTCGCCGTGCACCCGGAGGACGACCGCTACCGGCACCTCGTTGGCAAGCTCGTCGAGCTGCCGCTCTGCGACCGCAACATCCCGATCGTCGCAGACCCGATGGTCGAGCGCGACTTCGGCACCGGCTGCGTCAAGATCACCGGCGCGCACGACTTCAACGACTACGGCGCCGCGCTGCGCCACCAGCTGCCGCTGATCGTCGTCTTCACGCTCGACGCGAAAGTGAACGAGAACGGGCCGAAGCAGTTCCAGGGCATGGACCGCTACGTCGCGCGCAAGGCGGTGGTCGCCGAGCTCGAGAAAGGCAACTACCTGGCCAGCGTCGACAAGAAGCACAAGATGGTGCTGCCGAAATCGGGCCGCAGCGGCGTCGTGGTCGAGCCGATGCTGACTGACCAGTGGTTCGTGAAGATGGCCGGCCTGGCGAAGGACGGGCTCGAGGTGGTGAAGCGCGGCGAGGTGAGGTTCGTCCCCGAGCACTGGACTGCGACCTACAACCACTGGCTGGAGAACATTCAGGACTGGAACATCTCGCGCCAGCTCTGGTGGGGCCACCAGATTCCGGCCTGGTACGACGACGAAGGCAAGATCTACGTCGCGCGGACCGAAGCGGAGTTGCAGAAAAAATATCCGGGAAGGAAGCTGCGCCGCGACCCGGACGTGCTGGACACCTGGTTTTCGTCGCAGCTGGTGCCGTTCTCGTCGCTCGGCTGGCCCGACAAGACACCGGACCAGGACGTGTTCCTTCCGTCGTCGGTGCTGATCACCGGCAACGACATCATCTACCTGTGGGTTGCGCGCATGATCATGTCGACGCGCTACTTCACCGGCAAGGTGCCGTTCCGCGACGTCTACATCAACGCCATCGTGCGCGACGCCGAGGGCGAGAAGATGTCGAAGTCGAAGGGCAACACCATCGACCCGCTCGACCTGATCGACGGCAGCTCGCTCGAAGACCTGCTGAAGAAGTCGACCGTCGGCCTGATGAAGGACGAGCATAAGGAGCGCATCGAGAGGTACATCAAGAGCCACTACCCGAGCGGCATCCCCGCATTCGGCGTGGACGCGGTGCGCTTCACCTTCGCTTCGCTCGCCACCTTCTCGATCACCCTCAACTTCGACCTCGGGCGCTGCGAAGGCTACCGCAACTTCTGCAACAAGCTCTGGAACGCGGCGCGCTTTGTGCTGATGAATATCGAAGGCCGGGACTGCGGCCTGGACGAGAAGCTGCCGGTGAAACTCTCGTTCGTCGACCGCTGGATCGTGAGCCGGCTACAGCGCGTCGAGGCCGAAGTCGAGCAAGGCTTCGCCGAGTACCGGTTCGACAACCTCGCGGGCGCGATCTACCGGTTCGTGTGGGACGAGTACTGCGACTGGTACGTCGAGCTCGCCAAGCTGCAGCTCCAGAGCGCCGATGAGACGGTTCAGCGCGGCACGCGCCGCACGCTGGTGCGCGTGCTCGAGACCGCGCTGCGCCTGCTCCATCCGATCGCGCCGTTCATCACCGAGGAGCTCTGGCAGAAGGTGGCGTCGCTCGCCGGGAAGAAGGGCGCCACGATCATGCTGCAGCCCTATCCGAAGTCGCAGCCGGAGAAGATCGACGAGGCCGCCGAGCGCGACATGGCGGTGCTGAAGGAATGGACCGTGGCGGCGCGTAACCTGCGCAGCGAGTCGAAGATCCCGCCGGGCGAGAAGCTTCCCCTCTACACGACCGCCGCGCCGGCCGTTGACGACATCGATGCAGCCCTTGCCGCCGTGCAATCCCTCGCTCGGCTCGAAGGCATCAAGCGGGTCCAAGAACTGCCTGACTCCACCGCGCCGGTGGCGGTGGTGGGCGATGCGCGCATCATGCTGTTCAAGGAAGTCGACCCGGCGCTGGAGGCCGAGCGGATCTCCAAGGAGATCACCCGGGTCAACGGCGAGATTGCCAGGGCGAAAGCCCAGCTCGGGAACCCCTCGTTCGTCGAACGCGCACCGCGGCACGTGGTCGAAGAGGTGCGCAAGCGCCTATCCAGCAACGAACAGGAGTTGCTCAAGCTCCAGGACCAGCTGCAGAAGCTTCGCGGCCGCAAGTGAAGCCGCCGCACGGCCTGCGCGCCCTGCGGCACCGCGACTTCCGCTGGTTTTTCGCCGGCCAGGGCGTGTCGCAGATCGGCACCTGGCTGCAGATGATCGCCACGAGCTGGCTCGTGTACCGCCTGTCGGGATCGACGCTGCTGCTCGGGGTCGCGGCGTTCGCGCAGCAGATACCCTTCCTCGTGCTGGCGCCGCTCGCCGGCGTGTTCGTCGACCGCTTCGACCGCCGGCGCCTGCTCATCGCCACGAACTCCATTGCGGCGCTCCAGGCGGCGGCGATGTTCACCGTGGTGGCGCTCGGCGTGGTGCAGCCCTGGCATCTCATCGCCGGAAACCTCGTGCTCGGCCTGGTGAACGCCTGGGACGCTCCGGCGCGGCAGTCGATCCTGATCCAGCTCGTCGGCGGGCGCGCCGACCTGGCGAGCGCGATCGCGCTCAACTCGATCATGATGAACCTGGCGCGCTTTGTCGGCCCGATGGTGGGCGGAGTGCTGATCGCCGCCCTCGGCGAGCGCTGGGGCTTCGGCGCCAACGCCGCATCGTATTTCGCCATGCTGTTCGCTCTTTCTTGCATCCCGAGCAGGCATTCTCCGCCCGGTCCGGGGAGTGAAACCCTTTTCCGACAGCTCGTGGCGGGGACGCGCTACGCGTATGGTTTTCTGCCGTCGCGCTGCGCGCTGCTGCTCCTCACCTCGGCGAGCCTCACCGTGGGCTCGTACGTGTCGATGATGCCGTGGTTCGCGCGCGAGGCGTTCCACGGCGACTCGGGGACGCTCGGCCTGCTCATCTCCGCCGCCGGGCTCGGCGCGCTCACCGGGATGGTGTACCTCGCCCTGCGCACGGGGATCCGCGGGCTTTTCCGCCTGATCGGCCGGACGGTGGCGCTGGCGGGCGCGGCGCTGTGCGTGTTCTCGTTCTCCAACACCCTGTGGCTCGCGCTGCCGGCGCTCTATTTCGTCGGCCTCGGGCTGATGCTTACGGCGGCCTCGTCCAATACCGTGCTCCAGAGCATCGTGCCCGACGAGCTGCGCGGACGCGTCGCCTCGCTCTACGTGATGTCGTTCATAGGAATGACTCCGCTCGGCGCGCTCGCCACCGGCTGGGTGGCCGAGCGCATCGGGCCGCCGCACACGCTGCTCTTCTGCGGGCTCGCCGGGATCGCGGCCGCGGCGGTCTATCGCACCCAGCTGCCGGCGATCGGGCGCGCCATCCGCCCGGTCTACGAGAAGCTCGGAACCTGACGGAAGCTGCGCTCCGGCTCGGTCGGCCAGGAATGGTCAAACTGCCAGCCGTGCTGTGCTTCGAGGCGCAGGCGAAACGCATCCTCGAGGTCGCGCGAGGGCACCGCGACGCACTTCGCCGGGAACTGCAGCAGGAAGCTCGACGCCACCACGGCGCATTCCCCGACCGCGCGCACGCTGCTGGCGGCGATCCTGTGCCCGTGCAGCCACACGGCTTCGTCCTGGAGATACGCCGCGAGGCCGAACTGGCGGTAGGTGGCGACCGCGGGCGCGAGCGCCCACGAGATCCACCGCGAGACGCGGCCCGGCGCCAGGCGGCGCGGAGCGATGAGCGCGAAGAGGTACTGCGTCTGCGCCTGCGCCCAGAGGAGCGCCGGCGCGGCGTTCCTCGCCTGCGCCGCGGCGAGCCGCGCGTACAGCTCTTCGAATTCGTGCGGCTCGCACGGGCCGAGCCGGATCCAGCGCGCCATCATGCGATCGATTATTCCATATTCCCGATCAGAGCTCGATGTCCTCGCGGATCGCTTCGATGCCCGCGGCGGCACAGCGCTCGTCCTCGCTTCCGCCGGGCGCGCCCGACACGCCGATGCCGCCGAGGAGCGACCCCCCGGCCTCGATGACGAGGCCGCCGCCCACCGCCGCGACATCCGGGCGGTTGCGGATGCCGCTCTGCGGCCGCCCCGGCTGCGTGGCGTCGGCGAGCGCGGCGGTGTCGGTGCGAAAGCTCGCCGCGGTGTACGCCTTCGCGCGCGCCATGTCGGGCGTGTGCGGGCCGGCGAAGCGGTCGCGCAGCAGCACCTGCAGCACGCCCATGCGGTCGACGACCGCCACCGTGGCCTGGAAACCGCTGTCTCGGCATTTCTTGAGCGCCGCTTGCGCCGCCTTCAGCGCAGTCTCCGGCGTGAGCACGCGAACGGTGAAGGTCGACTGCGCCGCCGCGACTGGAATCGAGAGGACGAGCGCCGCAACGGCGACGGAAGCCGCCGGCCTCACTTTTTTTTCATGAAGAAGGTGAATTCCCGGTTCGCTTCGGCGTGCGACAGGAGCTCGTGGCCGGTCTGGCGCGCGAAGGTCTGGAAATCCTTCACCGAGCCGGGGTCGGTCGCGAGCACCTTCAGCACCTGCCCCGAGCGCAGGTCGGTGAGCGCCTTCTTCGTGCGCAGGATGGGAAGCGGACAATTCAGCCCGCGCGCGTCGAGTTCCTTGTCGAAGTTCATGGGCGGTTCGGCTCAACTCGCAGTATAAGATGATAAAAGGTATGGACCCCTGGCTCGTCATCGTCGCACAGCTTCCGACGGAGGATCCGTCGGCGCGCATGCGGGTGCTGCGCAAGCTCGAGTCGCTCGGCGCGGGCGTGCTGCGCGAAGGCGCCTACGCGCTTCCGGACACGCCGGCCAACCGCAAATCGCTCGACGAGCTCGCCGCGCACATCGGCCGGGAAGGCGGAACCGCGTACGCGCTGCGCGTTGCGGCGACCTCGCAGGCGCAGAACGAGGCGTTTCGCCGCCTCTTCGACCGCTCGGCGCAATACGAGGCCCTGGTGAAGACGGTGGAGGGCCTGCGGCTCGGATTCGGCCACAGCGACCCGAGCGCGATCGCGCGCGTGCTGCTCAAGCAGCGCCGCGATTTCGAGGCGATTTCCGCGCTCGACTTCTTCCCGGCGCCGGCCAAAGCGCGGGCGCAGCAGGCGCTCAATGATGCCGACCAGGAGATTCGCAAGCTGTATTTCTCCCAGGCACCTTCCATGGGCGCCGGCGAGAAGCTGCACGGGCGCACCTGGGTGACCCGCAGGCCCCTCTGGGCGGATCGGCTGGCGAGCGCCTGGCTGGTGCGCCGCTTCGTCGATCCGGAGGCGAAGATGCTGTGGCTCGAGGACGCCGGCGAGACGCCCCCGGGCGCGATCAGCTTCGGCTTCGAAGGCGCGCAGTTCGCCGCCGGCGACGCGCTCGTCGCGTACGAGGAAATCATGCGCCAGCTGCAGCTCGGCGCCAACCAGGCGATCGCGAAGATCGGCGCCATCGTCCGCTACCTGGAAGCCGGCGGCGCCCCGGTGCAGGAGGCAGCCGGCGTCCAGACGCTGCTGCAAGGAGCCGTGCGCCGGGCGCAGAGCGAGGACGAGCTTCTGGCCGAGGCGGAAAAGACCTTCGACCTTCTCTACGAGGCGTACTTCGAGCCGCCACAGCCGCAGCGCGGCGGCCGGGCGCGCACCTAGCGCTTGCTCTCGGCGGATTGCTGCGCCCGCAGCTCCTTCAGGCGCGCGTCGACCACGGAAAGCTGGTAGAAGTCGCCGTCTCCCGCGCCGCGGGCGAGCTGCAGCTGCTCGATGGCCGCGGGCAGGCTGCCCTGCAGCGCATAGTATTCGCCCTGCGCCTGGTGCTGCAGCAGGCGCTTGCCGAGCGCGGCGTACGAGCGCGACTGCAGCGCCCTCAGCCGTGGATCTCCCGGGGAGTCGCGCACCGCCCCGTTGAGGATCGCGATCGCCTGCTCGTGGCGCGAGGCGTCCTGCAGGACTGCCACCTGCGCATAGAGCAGCGGCCGCGAAGCGGGATAGCGCGCGCGCGCCTGCAGCAGGACTTTTTCGGCGCCCGCAACATCGCGATTCGCTTGCCGGACGCGCGCGTCGAGCGCGTCGACCATCGGACTCGACGTGCTGATGGCGCGGAGCTTCGCCATCTCGGCCTCGGCGGCCTGCGCGCGCCGCGCCCGCAGCAGCGCGCTGACCAGGCCATAGCGGGCAGCGGCTTCGTTCGCGTAGCGCTTCTCGCTCACGGCACGCTCGAACAGCGTCACCGTGTCCTGCGCGTCGCCGGCCTCCGAGCGCAGCTTGGCCCGGATGAGATGGAACTCCGCGCTGTCCGGATGCTGCTTGTACGGCAGCGCCGCCGTCCTGTTCTGCGCATCCGCGATCCGCTCGGTGGTCACCGGGTGGGTGCGCAGGTATCCCGGCAGCGTGCCATCGTCGGACACGCGTTGCGAACGCTGCATCTTCTCGAAGAACACGGCCATCGCGCGCGCGTCGTAGCCCGCCGCCGAGAGCGCCTGCAGGCCGGTGCGGTCGGCGTCGCGCTCGAAGTCGCGCGAGTAGGCGAGCTGGGCAGACGCCGCGGCCCCCTGCACCGCGACGCTCGCGCCGCCGGCGAGGTCGGGCCGGGAGCGCCCGAGGAGCAGCGCCGCCGCCATGGCCGCGAGCACCGGCAGCTGCATCTGCTTTTGCTGTCCGAGCATGCGCGCGATGTGGCGCTGCGTGACGTGCGCCAGCTCGTGCGCGAGCACCGAGGCCAGCTCCGATTCGGTGTCGGCCGCCGCCAGCAGCCCCGTGTGCACGCCGACGAAGCCCCCCGGCAGCGCGAACGCGTTGATGGTCGGGTCGCGCACCCCGAAGAACTCGAAGTCCTGCCGCGCGCCCATGGCCTGGGAGAGCCGCGCGCCGATCGTGCCGAGGTATTCCGAGAGCTCGGGGTCGTCGATGAACTGGGGATCGCGCCGCATGTCGCGCACGATGCTCTCGCCGAGGCGGCGCTCCATCTGCGGGGAGAGCTCGAGGTCGCCCGCGCTGCCCAGGTCGGGCAGGGCGGACTGCGCCCAGGCCCGGGGCGCGAGGCCGATCAGCGCCACGGCCATGAAGGCGAGAGCGCGAAGGGCAAGAGCGCGCATGTGTTTATCATAACGCCGCGCATGGCCAGGAAGATGACACCGCGGCGCCTTACCCACTTCGACGCGACGGGCGCGGCCCACATGGTGGACGTGGGCGCCAAGGAGGCGACCCATCGGGCCGCCACCGCATCGGGGCGCATCGCGATGAATCCGGCGACCTTTCGCCTGATCGCCGCGGGACGGGCGAAGAAGGGCGACGTGCTGGGCGTGGCGCGCATCGCCGCCATCCAGGCCGCGAAGCGCGTGCCCGAGCTCATCCCGCTCGCGCACCCCGTCGCCGTGAGCCGCGTGGCGGTCGACTTCGAGCTGCAGAAAAAAGCGGCGGCGATCGTGGTGCGCGCGCGCGTCGAGTGCCGCGGCCCGACCGGCGTGGAAATGGAGGCCCTCACCGCCGTGGCGATCGGGCTGCTGACGATCTATGACATGGTAAAGGCCGTGGACCGCGGCATGACGCTCGGCAGCCTCAGGCTCGAGGAGAAACTCGGGGGCAAGTCAGGGGTATTCCGCCGCGCGGTTCGCTAGAATACGCGGGCCTTGGGAGACCCGATGAATCGTTTGCGCAGAACCCTGCTAGGCGCGCTCGCCGCGTTGCTGGCGAAGCCGCTCGCGGCGCTCGCGACCTGGAACGAGAGCGCGTTCGGCGCCAAGACGCCGCAGGATGCACTGAAGGGCCTCGGCGCCGCGAATCCCACGGCCTCGAAGGAGATCGTGATCGACGCGCCGCAGATCGCCGAGAACGGCGCCGTGGTGCCGATCGAGATCGCGAGCAACCTTCCGGGCACGAGCTCGATCGCCGTGGTGCTGGAGAAGAATCCGTTTCCGCTGGCGGCGAAGTTCGAATTCAAGGAAGGCGCTCTGCCCTACGTGAAGCTGAACGTGAAGATGGCCGAAACCTCCGATGTGCGGGTGGTGGTCGCGGCCGCCGGCGGCCGCTACTACAGCGCCACCCGGGAGATCAAGGTGACCATCGGCGGCTGCGGAGGCTGACATGGCGGGACCCATGAAAATGCGCGCGACGCTCGCCGGCGGCAACACGGAGGTGCGCGTGCTGATGACCCATCCCATGACCACCGCGCAAAGCGGCCAGCCCCTGCACTTCATCCAGAACGTCACCGTGAAGCTGAACGGAAGAGCGGTGATCGAGGCCGAGGTGAGCCAGGCTGTGTCGCGCAACCCGGTGTTCTCGTTCCGGCTCAAGGGCGGCGCCAAGGGCGACAAGATCGAAGTGGCCTGGCTCGACAACAAGGGCGAGTCGAACAAGATCGAGACTGCCGTCGCGTGACGCGGGCTTTCGCGGCAATCCTGATCACCTGCTTCGGGTTCTGCGCGCCGGCGCGCGCGCAGGACGTGAAGACGGAAATCGAGCGCTACCGCCAGATGGTGAGCGAAGGCAGCCCGGCGGAGCTGTTCGAGGTGGAGGGCGAGGCCCTGTGGAAGAAACCCCAGGGACCGAAGCAGGCGTCGCTCGAAAAATGCGACCTCGGCCTCGGACCGGGCGTACTCAAAGGCGCCTATGCCGCGCTGCCGCGCTATTTCAAGGACGCCGACCGGGTCATGGACCTGGAGACGCGCCTGCTCCATTGCATGACGACGCTGCAGGGCCGCAGCCGCGAGGAAGCGACGCAGCGCGTGTTCGGCAACGCCGACCGTCCCTCCGAGATGGAGTCGCTCTCGGCCTACGTCGCGGCGCAGTCGCGCGGCCTGAAGATGGCCCCGGGCGAGAGCCATCCGAAGGAGAAGGCCGCCTACGAGCTCGGCAGGGCGCTGTATTTCCAGCGCGCCGGGCCCTGGGATTTCGCGTGCACCAGCTGCCACGGCGAGGAAGGCAAGCGCATCCGCCTGCAGGAGCTGCCGGTGCTCCTCAAGCCCGAGAACGCGCGCGGCGTGGTCGCCACTTGGCCCGCCTACCGCATCTCGACCAGCGGCTTCATCACCATGCAATGGCGGATGAACAACTGCTACCAGCAGATGCGCATGCCCGAGCCCGCCTTCGGCTCCGACGCCACCGTCGCCCTGATCCATTTCATTACCGTCACCGGTAAGGGCGAGGTCTATCGCGGCCCGGGCAACAAGCGATGAAACTGCTTTGGCTCCTTCTTCCGATTTTTCCGGCGCTCGCGCAGCCCACCCCCAAGGACGTCGAGAAGGTGATGCAGCGCGACTTCCACGCGCGCGGCCAGGCGGGCATGGAGCGCGTGGTCCAGGACGGCATCCAGCGAGTGTGCACCGAAACTCACGACCGGCCGCCGGCCGAGCTCGCGAAGCGGCTCGAAGCCGACCAGATGAAGACCGTCGCCTTTCCGCAGGGCAGCCTGATCGGCGACTGGAAGAGCGGCGAGCGCATCGCGCAGAACGGCCGCGGCATGCAGTGGACCGACGCACCCGGCGCGCCAAACGGCGGGAGCTGCTACAACTGCCACCAGCTTTCGCCGACAGAGATGTCGTTCGGCACGATCGGGCCGAGCCTTGCCGGCTTCGGCGCGAAGCGCGGCAGCGGACCGGACGTGCAACGCTACGTCTACGGCAAGATCTACAACGCCAAGGCGTACAGCCTGTGCTCGCAGATGCCGCGCCTGGGTTATTCCGGCACGTTGACCGAGCAGCAGATCAAGGACCTGGTCGGGCTGCTGCTCGATCCCGCCTCCCCGGTGAACCACTAGCAGTTGCAGCGCCGGGACTTCCTCGAGGCGTTGCTCCTGGCGGTAGCGGCAGGCGCGAGCCTTCGGCCCGGGGCGGCGGCGCAGGCCGCCGCCGAGCTCTACGATCTGCCGCCGTTCGGCAACGTCTCGCTGCTGCACGTCACCGACGTGCATGCGCAGCTCCTGCCGGTCCATTTCCGCGAGCCGAACGGCGCGGGCTTCCTGAAACGCTTCGGCATCGCGCGTGGCAGCCGCGCCGCCTACACCTTCTCGCACCTCGATTTCGAGGCCCTCGCGGAGCGCTACGGCAGGCTCGGGGGCTACGCGCACCTCGCCACGCTGGTGAAGCGGCTGCGCGCCGCGCGTCCGCACGCGCTCCTCCTCGACGGCGGGGATAGCTGGCAGGGCTCGGCAAGCGCGCTCTGGACCCGCGGCGCCGACATGATCGGGGCGCAGAAGCGCCTCGGGGTGGATTACATGACGGCGCATTGGGAGTTCACCTACGGCGCGGAACGCGTGCTGGAAGCCGTGAAGAGCGAACTTGGGCCCATCGAGTTTTTGGCCCAGAACGTGCGCACCCTCGACTTCGAGGAGCCGGTGTTCAAGGCGTTCGCGCTGCGTCCGGTCAACGCAGTGCCGGTGGCGATCATCGGGCAGGCGTTTCCCTATACGCCCATCGCGAACCCGCGCTACATGGTGCCCGACTGGACCTTCGGCATCCAGGATGCCCGCCTGCAGAAGATCGTCGACGAAACGCGCGCGCAGGGCGCAAAAGCGGTGGTGCTGCTTTCCCACAACGGCCTGGACGTGGATCTCAAGCTGGCGTCGCGTGTGCGCGGCATCGACGCCATCCTCGGCGGCCACACCCACGACGCCGTGCCCGCGCCCACCCGGATCGGAAAGACGCTGGTGACCAACGCGGGGTCGAACGGAAAATTCCTGGGCGTGCTCGACCTCGAGGTCGGCACTTCGGGCGTGAGCGCCCAGCGCTATCGCCTGCTCCCGGTATTCGCGAACCTGCTCCCCGCGGATCCCGAGATGGCGGCCTACATTTCCGCGGTCCGGAAGCCCTACGAGGAAAAGCTCGCCGAAAAGCTCGCCGTCACGGAAGCGCTGCTCTACCGGCGCGGCACCTTCAACGGCAGCTTCGACGAAGTGATGCTCGAGGCGCTCGCCGCCGAGAAGAACGCCGAGATCGCGTTCTCTCCCGGGTTCCGCTGGGGCACCACGCTGCTGCCCGGCGAGCCGATCACGCTGGAAGCGCTGCTGGAGCAGACCGCCGTCACGTATCCCTATACGACGCTGAACGAGCTCACCGGGGCCCAGATCAAAGCCATATTGGAGGACGTGGCCGATAATGTTTTTCATGCCGACCCCTACCTGCGCCAGGGCGGCGACATGGCCCGGGTGGGAGGCATGACCTACACCATCGCGCCGGGGGCGAAAATCGGCGCCCGAATCTCGGAGATGAGAATGCGTGGCGTTCCGATGCAGGCCGGCAAGCGCTACAAGGTGGCGGGCTGGGCGCCGGTGGCCGAGGGCGCCGCAGGCGAGCCGGTCTGGGACGTCGTGGCACGCTACCTGCGCTCGAAGCGCATTGTTGCGGCGCGCCGTGTGAACCAGCCGAAGGTCCTGGGCGTTAAGGAATAATCCAGGGATCTCGCCGCCATGAAGCTCGCCGTCATCGTTGCGCTCGTCCTCGCCGCCGCTGCCGGCGGCGGCTGGTACTGGTACCAGTCGCGCGCCGACGGCGGCGAAGTGCGCTACCGCGTGGCGAAGGTCGAGCGCGGGCCGATGGCGGCGGTCGTCGCGGCGAGCGGCACGCTGAATGCGGTGACCACGGTGCAGGTCGGGTCCCAGATCTCCGGACAGGTCAAGGACATCTACGCCGACTTCAACACGCCCGTGAAAAAGGGCCAGGTGATCGCGCGCATCGACCCGGCTACCTTCGAGCTGCGGGTGAACCAGACCCGCGCCGATCTCGACGCGGCCGAGAGCGCGGTGGCGGTGGCGCGTTCCGGCCTCGCGGCGCAGCAGGCGGAGTTCGGCCGGATGAAGATCATGCTCGCCGACGCCGAGCGCGACCTGGCGCGCAAGAAGATGCTGGTCGACAAGAAGTTCATCTCGCCGGCGGAGCTCGACAAGGCCAACGTGGTGCTCGACAGCACGCGCGAACAGATGAAGGCGGTGCAGGCGCAGATCGAGGTGAGTCAGGCGCAGGTGCAGAGCGCCATCGCAGCGGTCAAGCAGCGCGATTCGCTGCTGCGGCAGGCGCAGGTGGATCTGGAGCGCACCATCATCCGGGCGCCGGTGGACGGCACGGTGATCCTGCGCAACGTCGACGCCGGCCAGACGGTCGCCGCGAGCCTGCAGGCGCCGGTGCTCTTCACCATCGCGCAGGACCTGCGCGACATGCAGGTCGAGGCGGCGATCGACGAGGCCGACGTGGGCCGCCTGCGCGTCGGGCTCCCCGCCACCTTCGCCGTCGACGCCTTCCCGCGGCGCAACTTCAACGGCGAGATCCGGCAGATCCGCAAATCGCCGCAAAACGTGCAGAACGTGGTGAGCTACACGGTGGTCATCTCGGCCCAGAACCCCGACCTGGCGCTGCTCCCCGGGATGACCGCGAACGTGCGGATCGTGGTCGAGAACCGCGACAGCGCGCTTAAGCTGCCGAACGCCGCATTGCGCTGGCGCCCGGCGGGCGCGGCCGACGTACGCGTGCCCGCGGATGCGCCTACGCAGCAGGCGGGCGGCCAGGCCGTGCAGCAGTTCCGCGCCCGCATCGTGGAGGAGCTCAAGCCGAGCGACGCGCAGAAAGCCCGCCTGGAGGAGATTTTCTCGGACGCGCGCCAGAAATTCGCGCGCGTGCGCGACGTGCCGGGCGAAGGCGAGCGCCGGCGCCAGGCCGAGCGCATCCGCGCGGAGACCAACAGCCGCATCGCAGAAATCCTGACCCCCGAGCAGCGTCCCGCCTGGGAACGGCTGCTCGCCGAATCCGGCGCCCGAGGCCAGGCAGCCACCGGACGCGTGTACGTGCTCGAGGCGGGCGAGCCCAAGCCGCGCGAGGTGCGCCTCGGGCTCACCGACGGTGCGACCACCGAGGTCGTCGGCGGCGAAGTCGCCGAGGGCACCGAAGTCGTCATCGGCACCGCCGACGCGCGCGGCGCGGGCTCGCAGCCCGCGGGCGGCGGTCTGCCGCGCCCGCGCTTCTTCTGATGCTGATCGAGACCCGCAGCCTGGTGAAGCTCTACCGCATGGGCGACACCGAGGTGCGGGCGCTCGACGGCGTCAGCGTGGGCATCGGCAAGGGCGAATTCGTGGCGGTCATGGGCCCTTCGGGCTCGGGCAAATCCACCTTCATGAACCTGGTCGGCTGCCTCGACCGCCCCACCAGCGGCGAATACCGCCTCGACGCCAAGATGGTCTCGGAGATGGATTCGAGCCAGCTCGCCGCGGTGCGCAACCGGCACATCGGTTTCGTGTTCCAGAACTTCAACCTGCTGCCGCGCACGCAGGCCGTCGAGAACGTCGAGCTGCCGCTTCTCTACGCCGGAGTATCGAAGAAGCTGAGACAAGAAAGAGCAATGAAGATGCTGGAGCGCGTCGGACTCGCCGCGCGCTCGCACCATCATCCGGCGCAGCTCTCGGGCGGGCAGCAGCAGCGCGTGGCGATCGCGCGGGCGCTGGTCACCGAGCCGCTCATCATCCTGGCCGACGAGCCGACCGGCGCGCTCGACTCGCACACCAGCGTCGAGATCATGGCCCTCTTCCAGGAGCTGAACCGCCAGGGGATGACGGTGGTGCTCGTGACGCACGAGCCCGACGTGGCCCGCTACGCGCGGCGGCTGCTCCGCTTCCGCGACGGGCACCTGGTGTCCGACGAGACGCAGCGCCCGGTGGCGGCGGCGGTGGCGGCATGAGCCTGCTGCAGCTTCTCCGCGTCGCGCTGCGCGCGCTCGCGATCAACAAGCTGCGCAGCGCGCTCACCATGCTCGGCATCGTCATCGGCGTGGGCGCCGTGATCGTCATGATCGCGGTCGGCGCGGGCGCGCAGCGGCGGGTCGAGGAGCAGATCCGCGCGCTCGGCTCGAACCTGCTCCTCGTCATGCCCGGCGCCACCACCGCCGGCGGCGTGCGCATGGGCTTCGGCTCGAGCTCCACGCTCACCGAGGACGACGTGATCGCGATCAACCGCGATATCCCCGAGGCGCTGGCGGCGCCGGCGCTGCGCGGGAATGCCCAGGTGATCTGGGGCAACGCCAACTGGTCGACCGCGATCTACGGCATCACCGCCGACTACCTCGACGTGCGCCAGTGGGCGCTCGCCTCGGGCCGCGTGTTCGAGCCGGCCGAGGCCGCGTCCGCGGCCAAGGTCTGCCTGATCGGCTCGACCGTGGCGAAGCAGCTCTTCGGCTCGGCCGACCCGGTCGACCAGACCATCCGCATCAAGCGCGTTCCCTTCACCGTGATCGGGCTGCTCGAGACCAAGGGCCAGAGCCTGATGGGGACCGACCAGGACGACGTCATCCTGATGCCGCTCTCGACCGCGCGCACTCGCGTGGTCGGCTCGGCCAACGCGGCGAAGAACCGCTCGATCGGCACGATCTGGGTCAAGGCTGCCGACGGCGTCGAGCCGGCGAGCGTCGAGATCCAGGTGCGCGCGCTGCTGCGCCAGCGACACCGCGTGCAGCCGGGCGCCGACGACGATTTCTCGCTGCGCAACCTGGCCGAAGTGATGGCGGCGCAGGAAGCCTCGAGCCGCGTGCTCGCCCTGCTCCTCGCCGCGGTGGCCTCGGTGTCGCTCCTCGTCGGCGGCATCGGCATCATGAACATCATGCTGGTGTCGGTCACCGAGCGCACCCGTGAGATCGGCCTGCGCATGGCGGTGGGGGCCCGCACCCGCGACATCCTCGGCCAGTTCCTGGTCGAGGCGGTGACGCTCTCGCTCATCGGCGGGCTGGTGGGCGTGACGCTGGGCATCGGCGCGGCGATGGCGATCGCCTCCTTCGCCGGCTGGCACATCTCGATCTCGCCCGAGGCCGTGGCGCTCGCCGTCGCCTTCGCCTTCGTAATCGGCGTGTTCTTCGGCTTCTACCCCGCCCGCAAGGCGGCGCGTCTCAACCCGGTCGAGGCCCTGCGTTTCGAATAAGGCCGACTCAGAAGCCGTCGACCGGGGCGAATCCCACGATGCCGCCCTCGCGATCCAGCAGGGCGATCCACCCATCGAGGTTCTTCTGGCCGGTGAGCGGAAGGTAGAACAGCTCCGCCACCGGCGATCCGGCCTTGGCTGCGGCGGCGTCGATGGCCGCCTGCCCTTCGCCGGGGCGCGCAGCGCGCAGCTCGGACAGCTTCTTCATCCGCTTCCGGATCTGCGGAAGGCTCTTGTCGTAGGCCTGCCACCAACCCGGACGGGCGCTGGGCTCCACGCCCTTCAAGGACAGCATGACGCTGCCGAACGTTTCGCCGTCCTTGGGGTCCCGCGTGCCTACCAGGACCGGGCCGCTCCAGGACAGCTTGCGGAACTCCGGCGGGGCCTCGCCGAGTTGCGCGGGGTCGACCTGGACGGCGGCGACCGCCACCAGGCGGTCCACCTCGAAGGCGACGACGACGGGCCGCGCCTCGCTGATCGCATGGACGCCGTAGGTTAGCGCTGCGAGCTGCACGATCGCGATCAGGGACAGGTCGAGGGCCAGCTTGCGCCGCGACTTCAGGGGGTTGAACAGCACCATCGTCAGCAGCGGGCCGCACACCACATCGACGCTCACCAGCACCATGAACAGGTACTGGCCGCCGGCGACGTCGCGATAGGGATAGGGGAACCACTGGCCGAAGACGATCGCAGCCGTCGTCAGGCCGACCAGGGCGCTGAGTCCCAGGTGGATGCGTGCCGCACGCGAGGCGGCACGCATCCGGGTGGGCGGGGTCAGGGAAGACATGGGAGGGAACAGGGCAGCCATGCAGTGTCCTCATGGATTCCGATAACCGCAATGAAAAAAGGATTCCCTTGCGGGAATCCTCTTTTCGTCGCGCCTGGAGAATGCGTTCACACTCTCCAGGGTCCGATCAGGCCATTAGCGGCACTGGGCGGGCGCGTACTTGGCCAGCACGGTACCGGCGGTCGCAATGGGCGTGATGCCGCGGGCCTTGGCGGTGTCGTTGGTCAACGAGGAGCAGCCCCAGTCCAGCACGCCGGTGAGGCCGCCGTTCACGGCGGTGTAGGCGTCTGTACCAGCGCCGGCAGCACCGGAACGGATCCACGGCGTCAGCGTGATGGTGTCGGAACCCTTGGCCACACCGACGTTGAGGGCGTTGTACGTGATCACCAGCACGGGGTTGGCCGTCGAGGGGAGGCCGGCACCGGGATCGTTGGTGAACAGGATCGAGTCCACGAACTTGGAGTTCGCGCCCGTGTTGTTCGCCTGGGTGTTCCAGGCGTGGACCACGTTACCCATTTCGAGCAGCGAGGACACACCTTCCGCAGCCATCGCCGTCTTGGCCGGCTCGACCAGGCCGAGGCCTTCCGTGATGCGCGTACGAACCATGTAGTCCTGATACGCCGGCAGCGCGACGGCCGCCAGAATACCGATGATCGCGACCACGATCATCAGTTCGATCAGCGTGAAACCCTTCTGAAGCGTTTTCATGTCAGTACTCCCCTGTGCAGTTAGACACACTCGGTCTTCACTTCGACCTGCAGTCATTTGAGCAACGTCTGTGCCAGTCGACGATGAAGCAATGCACGCGCTCGCGTGGAAAAAGCGTGGAAGAGTTCACGCTCTCGCGCGTCGGGGAGGCTCCGACTGACGCGAATTGTCCGGACTGACAAATCCGGTCTGCGTCACCGCTCCCGCGTCCGAAAAACGTGCAATAAGTCAGAGCCGGCTGGCGAGGTGCGCCCAGAGGAAATCCGCGAGACCGCTTCCCCGCCCAACGGCCGGGCCGAACTCGCGCCACAGCGCCTGGGCGCGTTGCACATCGCCTTCGGCCACATTGCCGACGACCGCTACGGCCAGGAGGTAATCCCTGCGCGCAGGCGCTGCCGAGCGATCGCTCTGCAGCAACGCCGCCGCGACCTGAGCCGCCTCGCCTGCCCGGCGCGCGGCGAGCGCCTTGTAGAGCGAGAGCCACTTCCGCTCTGGCTCCCCGAGCGCCTTGCCGCAGGACGAATCGCCGATCCGTGTCCAGAGCGGTGCGGCTTCTTCCGGCGTCAGGAAAGGCAGCATGGCGTTCATGACAACCGAAAGCTGGTCAGCCGACACGGCCCGGCGCGGCGCCGAGCACTCGACAAGAGAGAGCCGCACGAGCTCGAAATCGCTGCGCACCAGCACCGGCACGGAGGCAAGCGCCTCGAGTTCCCCGCCGAGGAGATAGCGCTTCGCTTCCAGCGCGCTGCGTGTCGCCTCCGATCGCCTCAGCCAGGGGCGAGGCGGAACCTGTTCCGCCGTGCGCCGCTGGTTTTCGCCAAGGAGCTCCAAGGCGGGTATCGGCGACATCGCGAGCTCTGAGACCGCCAGAGCGTTCTCCTGCATGAACCGGGCACGCGCCGCGCGGGTCTCGAGGACGGGAAAGTACTCGGAATTGGCTGCAATTCGGTATTGTTCAAAATACGGCTGCAACAACGCCTTGCCACCGACCCGGTGCAGGTCGAAGTCCGCGGCGGTCCGGATCCGAATGCGCTCGAGCTCCTTGGCCAGAGCCGGCTCCGAGAACACAGCTTGGGACGGACGCGGCAGAGGCCGGCCGTCGCGCGCGACGATGATGATGTCGGTGTCGTTCGGCGTGTAAACGGCGTAATCGGAAAACTCCTTGCCGAGGGCCTTGAAGACCGACGCGACGAGTGTGGGATTGATCTCGTAGAGCTGCATCCACTGGACGAAGACGCCGTCGGAGTTGAGATGACGCTTGATCCTGCGGTAGAACTCCTCGGTGAAAAGCCCGGCGACCCCGCTGACCCAGGGGTTGGAAGGCTCGGAAACGATGATGTCGTAACGCTTGTTGTGCACCGAGAAGAAGCTCTTCGCGTCTTCGATGTGGATGCGGCTGCGCGGATCGTCGTAGACCCTGCTGTTGCGCGGCCTGAAGCCGCGCGCCGCCTCCACCATCGCGGGTTCGATCTCGATCGTATCGACCTCGCGCAGCGAGCCGGAGGCGAGCATGACGTGGCTCGTCAGTCCCGAGCCGAAGCCGATGTTGGCGGCGCTGCGCGGCTGCGGATGGATGGCGAGCGGCAGGGCAGCGGTCAGGATCATCGTCGGTTCGTCCACCATCGGATCGCCGTGCGGGTCGTAATTGATGGACGCATCCGGTTTGCCGTTGGTCGCGATTGAAATCCGGTCCCCCGCCTTGACCAGGGCTACCGTGGCAGTCTTGCCGTCGGCGTGATAGAGCAATTCCCGGCTTGCGCGGTCGAAGAGCATGCCGTGACGGTAGACACCGGAGGCCATCTTGAGTGAGTCGAGCTCGATCCAGGCGAGCGTCGCCGCGAGCGCCGCCGCTCCGCCGACGGTGGCGAAGCGCGTGATCATGGCGCCCTTGGCGATCCACCACAGAAGAACCAGCCCGAGGGCGATATCGATCGCAGCGCCCAGGGAGATGAGGCCTTTCAGCCCGAGCACGGGCATGCCGAAATGGACCGCGAGGAACACGCCCGCGATCGACCCGACCATGTTCGCGGCGTAGACCGAGCCGATGGCCCTCTCGCCTGCGCGGCGCTCGAGCAGCGCGTGCGTGATCAGCGGCAGCGTCATCCCGGCGCAGAAAGCCGCGGGAAACATGACGAGCAACGCAATCAGGTGGCTGCCAAAGTTGAATGCCGCGTAGCCGCGTTCGCTGTGCGCCACGGTGTCGAGCAGCACTTGCATCAGCTCGAAGCTGCGTCCGTAGACGACGAGCGTGGCGAGCGCGAGGATGCCCATGACGACCTGCACCACGCCCAGAACGCGTTCCGGCGCTGCGCCCCCGCGCTCGATCCGCCGCTTGATCCACCTGCTGCCGAAAGCGAGTCCCAGGATGAAGGCGCTCAGCATCAGCTCGAATGCGTGCGTCGAGCTGCCGAGCACCATGGAGAGCATCCGAATCCACCCGATCTCGTACATGAACGAGGCGGTACCGGTGAGAAGCGCCACCGCCAGCATCAGCCGGTAGCCCGGCACGTTCCTGGGCGAAACCGCGGCGCTCGCCCGGGAGGCGGGCGGCGCGGGAGGCATCGACCTTGCGAGAAGCCACACGATGGCGGCGAGGAGAAGGTTGATCAAGCCGGCGGTCAGGATGGTTCCCGGCAGGCCGACCCAAGCGATCAGCAGGAAGGCGCTCGTCAGCACGCCGGCCGCCGCGCCGAGGCTGTTGGTGAAGTAAAGCATGGCGATGTTGCCGCCGGAGTTTTCCGGATAGGCGCGTATCACCCCCGCCGTCATGAGCGGGAACGTCATCCCCAGGAGGATCGACTGCGGCAGGATGAAGAGCGCTCCGAGCCCCCATTTGAATGCGCTCACCGCGACCGGTCCGCCAAGCGACGGCATCACTGTGTGGTACGCGTAGTCCGTGAGCCCGACGAACGCCGGATGGAACACCAGCGCAGCCAGGCCTATGACCGCCTCCACGGCGGCGTAACCGAGCAGCAGCCGGCGCCAGCGGCCCGAATAGCGGCCGCAGATCCAGGAGCCGATCGCCATGCCGCCCATGAAGATGGCGAGGAC
>Ga0207428_10000689_pt1 | contig 39258 bp, 18 predicted proteins | sample RhiMethybrSRZTD1_FD_187600 | JGI IMG/M metagenome (GOLD analysis project Ga0207428, IMG submission 187600) | Populus rhizosphere microbial communities from Tennessee, USA - Rhizosphere MetaG P. TD hybrid SRZTD1 (SPAdes) (version 3) | ecosystem: Host-associated > Plants > Roots > Rhizosphere >...
TTCGGGCGGCGGCTGCTCGGGCTTCCAATACGGCTTCTCGTTCGACAATGCCGTCCAGGTCGACGACCACCTGTTCGAGCGCGACGGTGTCAAAGTGGTCGTGGACGATACCTCGCTGGACCTGCTGTCCGGGGCTGAGATCGACTTCGTCGAGGATCTCGTGGGCGCGGCATTCCAGGTGCGTAATCCGAACGCCAAATCCTCCTGTGGCTGCGGCAGCTCCTTCTCGGTCGGCTAGAGCATTGTCAGCCGAAGTGGGCACCGGTTCGGCGTCGATAATGCGACCCGAACAGCTTGGCGGACGTGCCGAGTGCTGACCATTGCCAGCTTCAACGTCAATTCGCTGCGCGTGCGCATGCCGCACCTGACGGGCTGGCTGAAAAGCGCCGCGCCCGAGGTCGTCCTCCTGCAGGAGATTAAGTGCCTGGACGAGGAACTGCCGCGTATGGAGATCGAGAGCCTGGGCTACCAGGTCTCCGCGGTCGGCATGAAGGCACGCCACGGTGTGGCCCTGCTGTCGAGGCCCAAGCACACGGTCACGCTACGCGCCCTACCCGGCGACGACACCGACCTCGAGGCCCGCTATCTGGAGGCGTTGATCGAGGTGCCCGCGCCGCATGACCGGCCGGTGCGCGTCGCCAGCATCTATCTGCCCAACGGCAATCCGATCGATACCGAGAAGTTTCCCTACAAGCTGCGCTGGATGGATCGCCTGATCCGCCATGCGCGCGCGCTGCTTGAGCGCGAGGAGATCGTGGTCCTGGGCGGCGACTTCAACGTCTGCCCAACGGACGAGGACGTGTTCGACGTGCACGCGATGGCGGACGACGCGCTGTGCCAGGTCGAGACGCGCCAACGCTGGCGGGAGTTCGCGAATCTTGGCTATGTCGACGCCCTGCGTGCGCTCTACCCGAGTGGCCGGCACTACACCTTCTGGGACTACCAGGCGATGCGCTGGCCGCGTAACGAAGGGCTGCGCATCGACCACCTGATGCTCTCGCCCCAGGCGGCCGATCTGCTGGAAGCGGTCGGCATCGACAAGGAGCCGCGCAAGCTGGAGCGCCCGTCCGACCACACGCCGATCTGGGCCCGGCTCGCCGCCGCCTAGGCGGTTAAATTCATCCAAGACGCGGGGCCGTCTATTGGCTGACCATGCCACGGTGCTTCGATTGAGGAGACCGTCATGGCGATCCACGAAATGTTCACCTACATCTGCGTCAAGGGCGCGGGCAAGGCGATCGACTTCTACAAGGCCGCGTTCGGCGCTACCGAGAAGTTCCGCCTGACCGAGCCCAGCGGCCGCATCGGCCACGCCGAGCTGCTATTCGGCAAGGATACCCTGATGCTGGCGGACGAGTTCCCGGAGATGGGCTTCCTTGCGCCATCGCCCGACAGCCCGCGCACGTTCGTCATCCATCTCCATATCGACAATGCCGACGAAGGCATCGCGCGTGCGGTCAAGGCCGGCGCCAGGCTGGTGCGCCCTGCGCAGGACCAGTTCTACGGCGAACGCTCCGGCACCGTGCGCGACCCGTTCGGCTACGACTGGATGCTCGGTCACTCGATCGAAGTGGTCGAGCCGACGGAAATGCAGCGGCGCTATGATGCGCTGATGAGGCCAGGTGGTTCGTGAAGTAACCGGCTGTTGCTCCACGACCAAAGTCCGTATAATCGGCGGGTTCAGGGCTCAACCTGCCGGCGGCGACCACTCTGGCGGCCTCTCTCGGTCAATCGAAGGACGTGTCATGATGAGGAAACTCGTTTCAAGTCTTGTCGTCGTGTGTCTGGCTGTCGGCACGATCGGCGCCGCTATTGCCGGTTGGGATCCCGCCAACGAGAAGCGGTCGCACGATACGATTGCGGCCTTCAAGAAGACCGATCGGGGCATGGACACCTTCTTCAAAAACGCTCATGGCTACGTCGTCTTTCCGGAAATCACCAAGGGCGCCATCGGCATCGGCGGTGCTGCCGGCGATGGCACCGTCTTCGAGCGTGGCACCGCCATCGGCTCCTCAAGCATGACGCAGGTCACCATCGGCCTGCAGTTCGGCGGCCAGACCTATAGCGAGATCATTTTCTTCAAAGACAAGGCGGCGCTGGATAACTTCAAGCTCGGCAACTACGAGGTCGCTGCCGGCGCATCTGCGATCGCTCTCAAAGACGGCGTGTCAAAGACCGCAGACTACAAGCAGGGCATTGCCATCTTTACCATGGGCACGGGTGGCTTGATGTTCGAGGCCAGCATTGGCGGCCAGAAATTCAGCTTCGAGCCGAAGTAGCCGCACCGAGCAATCGCAAGAGCGGAACTTTCTCCGGTTCGTCGGCACCTACCCTTTGAACGGCTTGCTTAGCGGCATCAGACGGATGCCCTTCCGGATCCTCTTGTAGGGCAGGTCGCGATTGTCGACCGGATTGGCGCCCGGCGCGGCCACGATCAGGATCTCCTCGGCGATCGGCTGGAAGTCGGCGCGGAAATGCACCGAGCTTTTCAGCGCCAGAATCTTCTGCTCCGACGGTTCGATCCCGACATGGCGCAGCATGGCCTGATCGGCGCATTGCTGCTTGCGGCTGGTCAGCACCACGCGCACGCCGTCCTTCTTCAGCACCGCCATCGGGCCGAGTTGCATGCGATTGCCGCGATAGAACGGCCCGGTCGCCATGAAATTGCCGTCTCCGACGGCTTCCACGGTGAAGGTGCCTTGGTAGGGCGTGTTGTTCGCGCCGCCAGCCCAGCCGCCGATCGCCAGCGAAATCTGCGCGCCGACGCCGGCACGATGCGCTGCCTCCGCGGATTTGGGGTCACACAGGTTAGCGAATACCGAGCCTTCCGCGCGCCCATCTACCAACGCACGCAACATGCCGACCGTATCGGACGCGCCGCCGGCGCCGGGATTGTCCTGTGTGTCGACCAGGACGAGGGGTTTGCTCGCGCTGTTGCCCTTGGCGCGCGCATAGGCGACCGCTTCGCCGGGCTGCCAGATCTTGCCGGCAAAGGCCGCCTCTTTGGCATTCACCAAAGCCAGCAGGCGATCCGCCGCTTCATCCGCCGCGCGTTGGGTGGTCGCATAGGTGACGATGGCGGGACCGCATTCTGCGATATCCGCTGGTGGAAAGCCGAAGGCAAAAGATGCGCTCGCCACCTCGCCGCGCTCCGCCTCGGCCACCGCGCGATAGAGGCCCTGCGCTGGCTCGATCAGCGTGCATTGCCAGGTCAGCGGCACCAGGAACTCGGTGCGCCGCATCGCCTTGAACAGCGGCCCTTGCCGCACAAGCCGGTCCAGCAGGATCGCGGACGTCGCGCCCGATTCCGCGAGATCGACATGCGGATAGGTCCGGCAGATCACCAACGCCGACGCATGCTTCACCATGCGCTCCGTGACGTTGGCATGGAGGTCGAGGCTGACGACGATCGGCAGGTCCGGCCCGACGCGCTTGCGCAGTCGTTCCAGCAACTCGCCCTCGCCGTCTTCGTGGTGCTCGGTCACCATCGCGCCGTGGAGATCGAGATAGATGCCGTCGATCTTGCCCAGCGCACCGATCCGTTCCAGCAATTCGCCGACGATCGTCTCGTAGGCATCAATCTCGACCTCGGCCGACGGCGATGCCGAGCACCACAAGGTCGGCAGCAATCCGTGCCCTTGTTTGCGCGCCTCGGCGATGAAGCCGGCGATCGGCAGGTTGATGCCCTCGAACGCGGTCAACATCGCCTCGCCGCGCGTCAGACCCGGCCAACCGTCGGCCATTTCGAAATCGCGAAAGCTCGCCTTCACCGGCGCAAAGGTGTTGGTCTCGTGCTGGAATCCGCCGATCGCGAAACGTGCCATTAGGTCCTGCCCAGTCGTGTCGATGACGTTCTAGGGGACCAGGCCCGATACCCGCAACAGCAATTGGCGCTCTAGGATTGGAATGGCCGGTTCGACACCCGGTCGGGATTGGCCCCCGATGCCGGAAAGCGCGCGGCGCAGAGGGCGCCAATCTTGGCGACCGAGTGCGCCACCGCCTCGCCCAGATCCGAGGCGTTCACGCGTTGGCGAAACTCCTCGATCACGCTGTTCCAGTGATTCTGCTCGATCGCCGCGGCGGCGGCGCGATCCGGCAGAATTTCGACATACCGTTCCGCCCAGCTGACGAACAGCATCACGGCGTTGCGTTCGGGACTGTCGTCGAGCGCATGGTCCAGGAATGCAGCCCGCGCGGCGCGCCGCGCATCCTTGACCAGCAGCCGCGCCGGCAGGCAGCGCAGTCCAAGGTCGAAGCGGTCGCACAGCCAGAACGCTGCAACTGCCGCCACGATCGCGGCTCCCGTCAAGAGCAGCGGATCGAGCCCCCACCACAACAGCGGCGCCCCTTCCTTGACGATGCCGAAGACGATCACCGCGGCAACCGCAGCCATGCCTCGATCGTCACCCGATGCAGGCAGGATGCAGACCGCGATCTCGGAGCTGGTGCTCGCCTCCGCTTCCTTCACCGCCTGCTCGATTTGGCGTGCTTGCGCTTCACTCAGCATCACCACCGTCCCGACGAGCCGCCACCGCCGAAGCTGCCGCCGCCACCGCTGAAGCCGCCGGAGCTTCCGCCGCCGAAGCCGCTGCCCGAGTAGCTGTTGTCGACATGGAGCCAACCACCGTTGCTGTTGCGGTAGTAGCGGCCGCTCCTGTTGCGACCGCGGAACTGCCCGATGACGACCAGGAGGACAAAGAACCCAATCGGGAACAGAAATGGAATCCACGGCAAAACGGTCTGGCCGACCGCTTGCTGTCGCGATGGCGCGAAATCCTCTCCGCTGCCGGTAAGCGCCGAGATGATCGCGTTGATGCCGTCGGAGATGCCGCCCGCCATGTCACCTGCCTTGAAGCGCGGCACAATCACGTTGTGGATGATGGCGTTCGCCGTGGCATCGGGCAGCGTACCTTCTTGTCCGTAGCCCACCTCGATCCGCAGCTCGCGGTCATTCGGCGCCACGATCAGCAGTGCGCCGTTATCTTTGCCCTTCTGGCCGATCCCCCAAGTGCGCCCCATCGTCAGCCCCCAATCCTCGATCGGATGGCCTTGAAGGCTTTTCAGCGTGACAACCACGAGCTGGATGCCAGTCCTTTCCTCGAAGGACCGCAGCTTGCTGGTCAGGCGACTCTCATCTGTGCTGCTAAGAATGCCCGCCTGATCCACCACCCTGCCCGTGAGTGCGGGAACCGATGGGTCGGCAGAGAAAGCCGGTGCAGTCAACGCCGTGAACAGCAACAAAGCGAGAGGAGCCAGCGTGCTCCGCAGCAAGGTCATCGGCCGGCGCATCATTGGCTGGTGGTGCCGAAATCGACCTTGGGCACGCCTGCCGCCTCCGCTTCTTCGGCCTGTAACTGCGCCATTTCCTTGGCATCGGGGTAGAACCAGGCGGCCCACCAGCGGCCGGGGATGGTCTTCAGCTCGGTATTGTATTGCCGCACCGCATCGATGTAGTCGCGGCGCGCCACTCCGATACGGTTCTCGGTGCCTTCAAGCTGTGCTTGCAGCGTCAGGAAATTCTGATTGGCCTTCAGCTCCGGGTACTGCTCCACGACCACCATCAGCTTGGAAAGGGCCGCGGTCAGCGCACCCTGGTTCTGCTGGAATTGCTGCATCGCCTCCGGATTGGTGAGGATGTCGGCGGGGATCTGCGTCTGCGCGACCTTGGCCCGCGCATTGACCACGGCCTCCAGGGTCGAGCGCTCGAAATTGGCAGCGGCCTTCACGGTCTCGACCAGATTGGGGATCAGATCGGCGCGGCGCTGATACTGGTTGAGCACCTGCGCCCACGACGCCTTGGCCTGCTCCTCATAGCTCGGAATCGCGTTGATTCCACAGCCGGACAGCGCCGCTCCCATCGCAATCAGCAGCAGCGCCGCAAGTCTACGCAGTGGCATTGGCACCTTCTCCGTCAGCGGGCATTCATCTTTGTCGCAAGCGGCGTGCATCCGGTTCAGCCGGGATGGCGCCTTGCTGGATTGCGCCGGGATCGGGTGCCCGCTCAGAGACCGGCTGGAGCGGTTCCTGGAACAGATAGAACTTGTCGACCGGCGACATGTCGGTGACGAGGAAGGAGAATTGCGCGGAATCGCCGGGCGGCACCGATTTCCCGGAAAAGCCGAGCGTGTCCTGCGGCTCGTCAAAACGCTGCAAGTCGGGGAACGAGCTGGCGGTGAAGGCGCCGGCCAGCACCGTGTTCTGCGCAAAGCTCAAGCCGTCCTCGTAGGGGCTGTGCCGCGTCTCCACCTCGCGCAGTTCCATCTGGTAATTCTGCCAGATGTCCTTGCTGCGATTGAACACGATCTTGGTGACCGCGACCCCGGCGATGTGGTGGGTGCCGATCCGGTTACCGACCTGCTTCATGCCTCGGATGACGAGGACGGCTTGGCGCGGCCCCACGACGTCCTCGACGATCACATACGGATCGTCCAGCGAGCCGCGCCCGGTCACGGACTTCAGCGTGAACCCGCCACCCTCGTCGCTGAAAGACAGACCCTCCTGGGTGATTTCAACGCCCAGCGCCGTTCCGGCCCAAAGCAGGCCACCGACGACAAACGCGACAAGGCGGAATGCGCGCATACGGCCATTATGGCTGTCCTGCCGCGCTGCCGTAAAGCCGCACGCGGCGGATCGCCAATCACAGACCCGTCAGGCGGTCGAGCGCCTGGGTCAGCTTGGTGACCGCAAGCCTGACTTCCTCCAGTTTCTGACGCTGCTCGGCCACCACTTCCGGATTGGCCTTGGCGAGGAACTGCTCGTTGCCGAGCTTTTTCTCGATCTTCTCGGCCTCGGCCTTGGCCTTGTCCAATTCCTTCTTGAGGCGCGCGCGTTCCTGGGCAATGTCGATCACGCCGGCCAGCGGCACGAACATCGTCGCTTCGTCCAGCACGATCTGTGCGGAACCCCTGGGTGGCTCCGCGTTCGTGACCTCGATCTTTTCAGCGCGCGCCAGTCGCTTCACCAGATCGCCGAACTTCTCCAGCCGGGTGCGCGCGGCAGCGCCGGCGTCGCGCAGCAGCATCGTCAGCAGCGGGCCGGGCGGGATGTTCATCTCGGCCCGCATCGCCCGCACGCTCGTCACCAGCCGGATCACCCAATCCAGATCGGCATCGATGGTTGGATCTATCAGGCTGTCGCGATAATCCGGCCAATGGGCGGTGATGAGAAGATCGCGCTGGTCCGCCCTCATCTGCTCCCACAACTCCTCGGTGATGAAGGGCATGAAGGGATGCAGCAGATGCAGCATCTGGCCGATTACCCAGGCGGTGGTGGCGCGGGTCTCGCCCTTGCCGGCTTCATCCGGGTCCTGGAGCACCGGCTTGGTGAACTCGACATACCAGTCGCAGAACTCGTCCCACACGAAGCGATAGAGCGCGCCGGCGGCGTCGTTGTACCGGTATTGCGCCATCGCCTGCTCGACTGCGCGCTTGGCAGAGACCAGCCGGCCGACAACCCAGCGATTGACCGGCTCCTTGAGCGCGGCGGGATCGAAGCCCGCCACGGGCTTGCACTCGTTCATCTGCGCGAAGCGCGTGGCATTCCACAGCTTGGTCGCGAAGTTGCGATAGCCCTCGACCCGCTGCTCCGACATCTTGATGTCGCGGCCCTGCGCCGCCAGCGCCGCCAGGGTGAAGCGCAGTGCATCGGCGCCGTATTTCTCGATCAGCTCCAAGGGGTCGATGACGTTGCCCTTGGATTTCGACATCTTCTGCCCGTGCTCGTCACGCACCAAAGCGTGGATGTAGACGGTGCGGAACGGCACATCGCCCATGAAATGGATGCCCAGCATCATCATGCGGGCTACCCAGAAAAAGATGATGTCGAAGCCGGTGACCAGCACGTCGCCCGGATAATAGCGCTTCAGCGCCGGCGTCTCGTCCGGCCAGCCCAGGGTCGAGAACGGCCACAGGCCAGACGAAAACCAGGTGTCGAGCACATCGGGATCGCGTGTCAGCGCGACCTCTTTGCCGTATTCCTTGTGCGCAAGAGCCTGTGCTTCGGCATCGTCATGGGCCACGAACACTTTGCCGTCAGGCCCATACCAAGCGGGGATCTGGTGACCCCACCACAACTGACGCGAGATGCACCATGGCTGGATGTTGCGCATCCATTCGTAATAGGTGTTTTCCCACTGCTTGGGCACGAACACCGTGCGCCCCTCTTCCACCGCCTTGATGGCCGGCTTGGCCAGGGTCGCGGCATCGCAATACCACTGATCGGTCAGCCACGGTTCGATCACCACGTCGGAGCGGTCGCCGTACGGCAGCGTCAGCTTGTGATCATCGATCTTTTCCACCAGGCCGAGCGCGGTCAGGTCCCCGACCACCTTCTCCCGCGCCTTGTAGCGGTCGAGGCCGCGATAGGCCCCAGGCGCGTTCTCGTTGATGCGCGCATCGGCGTCGAAGATGTTGATCATCGGCAGCTTGTGCCGGCGGCCTACCTCGAAATCGTTGAAGTCGTGCGCCGGCGTGATCTTCACTGCGCCGCTGCCGGTCTCGGGATCGGCATATTCGTCCGCCACCACCGGAATGCGGCGCCCGACCAGCGGCAGGGTCAGATACTTGCCGACTAGGTCCTTGTAGCGCTCGTCATCCGGATGCACCGCAACGGCGGTGTCCCCCAGCATGGTCTCCGGCCGGGTGGTCGCGACCACCAGGAAGCGATCGGGCTGCCCCTCCACCGGATAACGCAGATGCCAGAGATTGCCTTGCTTCTCCTTCTGCACCACCTCCAGATCGGAGATCGCGGTGTGGAATTTGGGATCCCAGTTCACGAGCCTCTTGTCGCGATAGATCAGCCCCTGTCGATAGAGATCGACGAACACCTTGCGGACGGCGCGGTTGAGACCCTCGTCCATGGTGAAGCGCTCGCGCCGCCAGTCGGGCGAGGCGCCCAAGCGTCGCAACTGATTGGTGATCGCGCCGCCGGATTCGGACTTCCATTCCCAGACTTTCTCGAGGAACTTCTCGCGGCCGAGGTCGGTACGCTTCTTTCCCTGCTTCGCCAGCTCGCGTTCCACCACCATCTGGGTCGCGATGCCGGCGTGATCCGTGCCGGGCTGCCACAACGCGTCGCGCCCGCGCATGCGCTCATAGCGGATGAGCACGTCCTGCAGCGTCATGTTGAGCGCATGGCCCATATGCAGGCTGCCGGTGACATTCGGCGGCGGCATCATGATGGTAAAGGGCGCGCGGTTCGAATCCTCTTGCGCCGCGAAAGCGCCGGATTGTTCCCACGCGCCATAATGTTTCTTTTCGACCTCGTCGGGCCGGAAAGTCTTCTCCAGCATTGCTGGCCTTCCTTCGGGAAACCGCAAAATTCGGGCTGTTATAGCGGCCGACCTCGCCCCGTCAACCTGGGCTGGGCCGCGTCTCGGCGCCGGTGCCGGGTCAGCTCAACTCGGCGCGCCGGGCGATCCGTTCGACTTCACGGCGGACCAGACGCTCGACAATCGTCTGCAGATTGGCGTCCAGCCAGTCGCGCAGCATCGGCTCGACCGCCTGACGCACGAGCGTCTCGACCAGCAAACCCTGGCCAGGTGATTGGACTTCGACCACGGTTTGCGCCCTCCGTGCGATCAATTGCGCCATAGCGGATGCCGATGCCTCGGCGACGTCAGGAGATACCAGCGGCGGTTCGCCGACGCCCGGCCCCGAAACATGCTCGGTCGGCTCGGCCATCTGCGGCGCCGGGACTGGCCTCGGCGGCGGAGGTGGCGGTGGCGGCGGCTCGGGTTGTGCCAATTCGATCTCCTCTTCCACTGCCGGCTCGGGCTCCGGGGCCGGCGGCAATGGCTCTTCTTCAACTTCTTGGACTTCTTCAACTTCTTGAACTTCGTCCGTCAGAACCAGTTCCTCTTCCTCCTCCGGCGGAGGGGGAGGTGGGGGCGGAGGCGGTGGTGCGACCACAGCCGGCGGCGGCGCGGGTGGCGCTACCGGAGCGGGAGCTGGCGCTTCCGCTTTCTTTTCCGTCGCTTCTTCGGCACTACCTTCTTCCGAGATAATGCGCCGGATCGAAGCGAGGATCTCCTCCATCGAGGGTTCTTGGGTAGCTTTGGCGTCGTTCATGACCTCGTCCCCGGAGGTGCTACTCCCGGCGTACAAACCAAATGTGCGCCATCGGCCGGCCTGTCCCCGGCTAGCTTGGGCGCAACCCCAGCAATCCTAGCTACTTCGGTGTGGTTTCTCAAGGAATGGGTTATGTCGTCACCAAGCTGAAACCCGGCCAACCTATTCAATGCCTTATTCGACGCTTGGACCCGTTCCAATGAACTTGTTCCGGACCTTATTATAGTGCCTCGTCGGGTCGTAATATTCGACGTTGAGGCTCAGATCCTGGGCCGTTAACGCGCCTCCCGCGGCAAGCAGCTGGTACTCGGCCACCACATGGTCCGTCTGGGCAGAAACCAGATTGACCTGGGAGGTCAACAGCGCTTGTTGAGCATCCAGCACGTCCAGGATGGTCCGGGCGCCCACTTCCTGTTCCTGCCGCACGCCTTCCAGCGCGATCTTGTTCGCCCGCACCTGCTCCTCGAACGACTGGGTCTGCGCAATCACGGTCTGCAGTTCCGCCCAGGCATTCACCGCCGTCTGCTCCGCCGCCCGCAGAGCCTCGTCGGTCAGGCGCCTCTGCTGCATATAACGCTGCTTGGATTGCCGCACGCGCGAATCGGGGGCGCCGGCCTGATAGAGCGGGATCGTCACCTGCCCGATTACCGACCCGACGTCGACTTCGGTGTCTGGCCCACCAAGGTCCACCTGGCGCTGGTAACTGCCTTCGACTGATACCGTTGGCAACAGGTCGCTGAACTGGACGTCAATATCGTCCTTGGCGGCACGTTCCTGGAACTCGGCGGAGCGAACGTCGGGGGTGCCGCGCGACAGCGCCACCGATTCGTCCCGGCTCGACGGCAGCGCCGGTGTCTCGGTCGGCATCTTCACATCGACCGGCTCGTCGCCGATCACTTGCTGATAGATAGCTTGCGAGGCCGTCAGTTGGCCCTCGGCCTGGATGCGCGCTGCGATTGCGCCCTGAAGGCTCGCCTGCGCCTGCGCCACGTCGGTGCGCGTTAGCTCGCCGACATCGAAGCGCGCCTGGGTCGCTTCGAGCTGCGCCTCCAGCACCTTCTCGTTGCTGCGGTTGAGATCGAGCAAGGCGGCGTCGCGCACCACATTCATATAAGCCGTGACCGCGCTCAACAGCACCGTCTGTTCCGTGCTGGTAAGCTGGGCCCGGCCAGCCTGCACCAGGTTTTCGGCCTCCGATGTGCCCGCGACCGTGCCGAATCCATCGAAGATCGGCTGTTGGATCGTGACGCCATAGGTGCGCGGATTGCTCTCCTCATTCAGGGTAATGGGCTTGTTCTCATTGTCCCACTCACGCCCGCCTTGCGCCGTGCCCAGCACGGTCGGGCGCCATTCGGACAGGACTTGCGGCACGCCTTCGTCAGTCGCCCGCAACTGCGCGCGCGCGGCCTCCAGGGTGGGATTGCTCGCATAAGCGGTCGCCAGGGCGTCATAGAGGCTGGCCGCCTGCGCCGCGCTCCCCGACATAAGGCAGGCCGCAACGACCAGGAGCACGCTATTGAGGCGGCGCAGGGCGGACCGCGCTATAGGCATGGCGGGAACCGGCACGTTGCTAAAACACGAATCGAGCCGGCGCGGCAAAGCCGGGCAGCGGCGTGACGTTGGCGTCGAACAGCACGCGATGGGAAATTGCGTTGCCGCTCTTGATCCACAAGGTGGCGCGGCCGACGCCGCGATCCAGCAGCACGCCGACCATGCGTCCGCCATCGGCCAACTGGCTCACCAGCGCGGGTGGCACCTGCTCGACCGCGCCATCGAGATAGAGAGCGTTGTAGGGCGCGTGCTTGGCACAGCCCGCGTTCAGGGGTCCTTCCACGACGGCGGCATTGTCGATCGCCAGCTCGGCAAGAACCGCGCTGGCGCGCTGCGCCAGGCTCGGCTCGGATTCCAGGGCCACCACCGTATTGACCAGCCGCGCCAGCAAGGCCGCCGCATAGCCGGTACCGGCGCCGACCACCAGCGCCATATCGTCGGGCTTCGCATCCGCCGCCTGGATGAGGCGCGCCGTCACCATCGGTTCCATCAGGTAGCGGCCGGGCGCGATCTCCACATCGTCATCCAGATAGGCGCGGGCCCGCGCCCGCTCCGGCAGGAACCGCTCGCGCGGCAGGGAGCGGATCGCCTCAATCAGACGCTCATCCGTCACCTTGTTGGTGCGGACCTGGCTGTCCACCATGTGCTGGCGCGCGATTGCATAGTCCATCTTCAATTTTCGCCCTCTCGGCTGAGGCCCCGCTGGAGACATGGCCGCGGCTGGTCTTGCCGCCAATTTCCGCTGTCTGTCCAATGATCGTTCCGGGAAGTTTATAGCGGCCAAGGCGCCCAAACTCAACGCGGCGAACCCGCCCACCGCCCCGGTTTCAACCTGGCCGGCCGTGCTTGACCGCCTTGCCGTCTCCGCCCTATACGTGCGCTCGCCAAACACGGCCGCCCCCTCGGGACCCTCCTGATCCGGCCGCTTCCGGCCCGGTGGCAGAGTGGCCATGCAGAGGACTGCAAATCCTCGTACGTCGGTTCGATTCCGGCCCGGGCCTCCATTCCCATCTGGAACGCAATCGGCCTCAAGACCCTGCGACGACCGGCTCAATCGAGCTCGGCGAACCGATCGAGCCGACGCAGCACCGGGAACAGACCGACCCAGGAGAGCGTGACCACCAGGGTCATGCTGCCGCCCACCAGGACGGCAGCGACCGGGCCCAGGAGCGCACCGCCGCTGCCCGCCACAAACATGCCGAGCTCGTTCGATGCGCCGATGAAGACCGATTCGACGGCGGTGACCCTGCCGCGCAGCGCGTCGGGCGTCGCCAGCGGTACCAGCGTGCCACGGATATAGACACTGACCATGTCGGCGGCGCCCAGCACCAGCAAGGCCGCGAACGAGAGCCAATAGTCGCGCGATAGGCCAAAGACGATGGCCGCGACGCCGAACAGGCCGACCGCCATGAACAGCCGCCGCCCGACGTGGCGCTGCAGCGGGAACTGCGTCAGCAGCAATGCGGTCATGGTCGCGCCGATCCCCTGGGCGCTGCGCAGCACGCCACCGCCACCTGCACCCACGTGCAGGATATCCTGCGCGAACACCGGAATAAGCGCCGTGGCCCCGGAAAAGAGCACAGCGAACAGATCGAGCGAGATGGTGCTGAGCAGCAGGCGATTGCGAAAAATGAGGGTGAGGCCGGCCAAGATGGCCACGAGGTCGCCCTTATCTTGCGCGACTGACGCGACCGGACGGCCCCGCATCAGGGAGAACAAGAGGACCGCCGCTGCGAATGCCAGCGCCGCGCCACCGTACGCCATCGCCGGACTTTCCGGATAAAGCCAGCCGTTGAAGCCTGAGTAGATCAAGCCGCCGACACCGGGACCGGCGATCGTCGCGACCTGCCAACTGGTGGAGGACCAAGCGACTGCGCTGGTAAGATGCGCCTTCGGAATGAGGTTTGGCATGAGCGCCCGCGCAGCCGGCGTCGAGATGGCACGTGCGACGCCGAAGCCAAGGGCGACCGATAGAATCGCCACCTCGCTGATGCGGTCCGCAGCGGCAAGGCCCACCAGCACCAGCGCGGCAAGCAGCTCCGCCGTCACGCCGACCAGGATCAACAAGCGGCGGTCGATCCGGTCCGCCAGATGTCCGGCAGGCAGGGCCAGCAAGGCGGCAGGCAGGAACTCCGCCAATCCGACCAGCGCGATTTGGAACGGATCTCCGCTGATAGCATAGATCTGCCAGGCTAGCGCCCATGCCTGGACCTGCAGCGCGATGGTCGTCAGGAAGTTCGCGCTGACATAGAACGCGAAATCCCGGTGCCGGAGCGCGGTCAGGTCCGGTCCCCACTTCTTCGCACCCATGATCGGAACTCAGCAGGCTATAGAGATGATGGCACTCTGATATCGCGCCCCCGCACCATGCAAAAACCGCGCGTGAAGGTCACGCGCGGTTTGCACAACTCTGGTAGGCGCTTTGCGAGACGGCTCAGCCGCCGTCACCCGGCACCTTGGTCTCGAACTCCGCCTCGCCCGGGGTCGCTTCCGTCGGGAACGCGACACCAAACGACTGCACCAACTGTCCCTGAGAGGCCAGGATGCGGTAGTTGGCGAATACTTCCTCGTAGTTCGCGGTGATCAGGTCGTTCTTCGACAGGAACAGCTCGTTGGTCGCATCCAGCAGATCGAGCAGGCTGCGCTGACCGATGTCGAATTGCTGCGCGTAGACATCGCGCGTGTTCTGGTTGGCTTCGACCTGATCGGTCAAGGTCGAGATGCGGTTGCGCTGCGTGTCGCGCTCGCTCCAGGACAAGCGGACATCTTCCGCCACCGCGCGCTCCTGCACGCGCAGTTGCTCCTGCGCCTCCGCCTTGCGCCACTTGAACTCCCGCACCCGCGCCAGATCGGCGCCGCCGCGATAGAGGTTGTAGCGCGCGACCAGCAGGAACGTCGCGCTGTAGGTCGTGTCTTCCATGCCACTATTGTGCCGGTTGTTGTTGCCGATCACTTCGAGATCGAGCCGCGGATAGAGCGGCGCCGCTTCCTTTTCGATCTCGGCATCGGAAACCCTGATGTCGGCCTGAGCCAGGAGGACCTTCGGGTTGGTCGTCAGACCGCGCGAAATCGATTCCTCCTCGGTCGCCGCAACCAACGAATTGTCGAGGGTCACCGCCTCAAGATCCTGCGCCTCGACGCCGATCACGCGCTGGAAGGTCGCGCGCGCGTCACGCAGGTCACCCTGGATCTCGTTGAGGTTGGTGCGGGCAGTCGCCAGCCGCGCCTCGGCCTGGCGGACGTCGGCCACGTTGCCACCGCCCAGTTCGGCACGCCGCTGCACCAGGCGCAGTGTCTCTTCATGGGCGCGGACATTCTCTTCCGCGTTGGCGACGCGCTCGGTATGGCGCTGCACGTCGAGGAACGTCTGCGTCGCGTCGAGCGCCGACACCTGGCCCTGGTCCTGGATGCGTTGACCGGCGGAGGCGATCCGCTGCTTCTGGCGCTCGACCTCGGCATCGGTCTCGAAGCCGTCGAAGATGCGCTGCTGCAGCGTCACCTGGGCATCGCGGCGGCCATAGAGCCAGCGACCATGATCGTGGACCCCCTGATTGGTTTGGGGATTGGCGGTATCGGTATTCTGGTTTTCCGAAAAGTCGATGCCCGCATCGAGCCGGACATCGATCTGCGGGTAATAAAGAGCGCGCGCCTGGCGCAGCTCGTAATCGATCGCGCGACGGTCCTTAACCGTCACGCCAACCTCTGGGTTGGTGGAGATCACCAGCCCAACCGCATCCTTGAGCGACATTGCCGACGACGAACCAGAAAATCCGGCAATACCGGTAAGCAACGCTGTGCCAAGCAGCAGCGACGCACGACGAAGCGACAAAACGCCCAACTTCATTTGATTCCCCCCAATTCGAAAACTTGAAACCCGTTGCCCGACGGGCTTAACCATACTTGGACCGACTCTTAGCAAACCATACACTAAGATTGTGTCCCTTTCGCTCTAGTACCAGATTTGCGAGTCGCCCGCACCTATTTTCTAACGCTCTGACAGAGCGGTATCCCTCGCTTTTAGAATGGGTTTCAGCAGGTATTCTAGGACTGTTTTCTTGCCAGTCAAGATATCCACCGTCGCCGTCATGCCGGGAATGATTTGCAGTTCCCCGCCATCCTTGCCGATCAAATAGTTCTTATCGGTCCGCAGCCGCACCCGGAAGAACAGTTCTTTTTTGTCATTTTCAATAGCGTCAGCGCTGATCTGCTCAACCTTGGCATCAAGCCCGCCGTAAATACTGTAATCGTAAGCGGTAATCTTGATCTTGGCGCGCAGGTCGGGGGCGATGAAGCCGCGATCCTGCGGCCGAATTTGGGCCTCGATCAGGAGGGTGTCCTCGATCGGCACGATTTCCATCAAGGCCTCGGCCGGCTGCAGGACGCCGCCCAGGGTGTGGATTTTGATTTCCTTGACGGTGCCATAGACCGGCGATTTCAGGCTCTGCTCGCCGCCCTGCGCGACTGCGCCGGACAGCAATTCCCGCACCGAGGCGAGCTCGGCGCGGTGCTGGTTCATCTGCTGGGCGGCGTCGGCGCGGAACGTGGCGTCGATTTCCTTGAGCTTGGCCTGCGCTTCGGCAAGAGCCGCGCGCGCCGACGGCCGCGAGGCCTCGGCGTTGGAGATTTCCGACTGGTATTGCTGCACTTCCTGCTGGGCGCGCAGCAGGTCCACTTTCGAGGCGATGTTGTTCCTCACCATCGGCTCGAGGATGTCGACCTGCTGCTGGGCGATATCGAGGCTCTTGCGCGCAGTCGACACCTTGGTATCGATCTGGCGCAGTTCCTGCTGCTTGGTCTCGACCTGCGACTGCAAGGTTAAGCGCTGCGACTTGACCTGCTGCTGGCGGATGATGAAAACCGATTTCTCAGTCTCCACCACTTCCGGCGCTTCCTGGATCAGGTCTGCCGGAAAGAGGATTTCGGATGGATCGTCCTTGCCCGCGATCTCGGCCTGCAGCCGGGCAAGGGCCGCGGATGACGTCCATTTCCGCTGCTTCAGCTCCGCTTCATTGGTCGAAAGCTCGGTATTGTCGAGGACGGCGACCACCTGCTCCGCCTCGACAATGTCCCCTTCCCGCACATTGAGGGCCTTGATCTTGCCGCCCTTGACGCTCTGGATCACCTGGGTCTGGCTGGAGGGAATGACCTTGCCCTCGCCGCGTGTGATCTCGTCCAGCACGGCATAGTGCGCCCAGATGAGGCCGATCACGACGATCGCTATCAGGCTGAACAGCAGCAGATGGCCGAACAGCTTGGTGCCTTCGCGCTCCGTCTCAGACGGATCGATCCAGAGATCTCGATTGGTGAGCGACATGGCGCCGTTACTCCCTGGCCTGCACGCGCCCGCCCATCAGGGCTTCGAGCACGCCGGACTTCGGGCCGTCGGCCACCACCTTGCCCCGATCCAGCACGATCAGCCGGTCGACCAGCGCCAGCATCGAATGCCGGTGGGTGACCAGGATGATGGTCTTGCCGCGGGCGATCGAGCCCAGGCGCTGCTTGAACGCGGCTTCGGTGCTGTTGTCCATCGAGCTGGTCGGTTCATCGAACACCATGATCTGGGGATTGAGCAGCAGCGCACGCGCCACCGCCACCGACTGGCGCTGCCCGCCGGACAGCATGCGGCCGTTCTCGCCGACCGGCATGTCGTAGCCAAGCGGATGCTGCCGCACGAACTGATCAACGCCGGCCAGCGTCGCGGCGCGGATCACCGATGCCTCGTCCACGTAGGGCGCGCCGAGCGTGATGTTGTCCTTGACCGAGCCGAAGAACAGATGGGGGTCTTGCAGCACGCAACCGATATTCTGCCGAAGGTCGGTTGGATCGAGCTGGCGGATGTCCGTGCCGTCCACCATGACCGCGCCCTCGGTCGGCTCGTAGAGGCCGAGGATCAGGCGCTCGATCGTGGTCTTGCCGGAGCCGATGCGCCCCAGGATGCCGACCCGCTCGCCCGGCTGGATCTTGAACGAGACGCCGTCCAGCGCCGCGGTCTGCGCGCCCGGATACTTGAAGGTGACGTTGCGAAACTCGATTGCGCCTTCGATCCGCGGCCGGCGGATGAAGACCTTGCCGCGCGGCCGCTCGACCGGCAGCGCCATCAGTTTGTTGAGCCCCTTCAATGACGTGAAGGATTGATGGAAGCGGATGATGAGGCCGGCGATCTGGCCAAGCGGCGCCATGGCGCGGCTGGTCAGCATCGAAGCCGCGATCAGCGCGCCGGTCGTCATATGAATGTCGCTGGTTGGGCCGGTCTGGAAGATTCGGTAGCAGCCCCACAGGATGACGCCGGTGGTCGCGAGGTTGGACGCCAGCATCACGAAATTGATGCCGAGCGTCGACCAGCGCTTCGAGGTTTCGGACGAGGCCGAGGAAGCCGCAACATAGCCGTCCCAGTTGCGCTGCATCTGGCCCTCGGACGATGTCGCCTTGATCATGTCGAGGCCGTTGATCGCCTCGACCAGGGTCGCGTGCTTCTGCGAGGTCTCGCGGTAGGAGCGCTCGACCGCGCGCTTCATCGGGAACTGCACCAGGATGCTGACCAAGATCACCGTGGGGATCAGGACCGCGGGAACGGTCACGACCGGTCCGGCAATGAAAAAGATGATGACCAGGAAGATCAGCACGAACGGCAAGTCGATCAGCGCGGACAAGCTCGCAGAGGTGAAGAAGTCACGCAACGTTTCGTATTGCTGCACGTTGCTGGCGAAAGCGCCGGAGGATTGCGGGCCGGCCGCCATCTTGATCGACAGGATGTGCTCGAAGATGGCCGAGGAGACTTTGCGGTCCAAAGCCTTACCTGCCTTGTCGAGGAACACCGCGCGCATGGAGCGCAGCGCGAAATCGAACACGTAGATGAGCAGGATGCCGATCGTCAGCACCCACAAGGTCTCTTCCGCCTTGTTCGGCACCACGCGATCATAGACCTGCATCGAGAAGATCGAGGCCGCGATGGTGAAGAGGTTCATCAACAGCGCCGCCAGCACGACCTCGATATAGACCGGCGTGTGGCGCATCACCTCGCCCCAGAACCAGTTTCGCTCCTTCGCTTCCGTCATCTCGGAGGAGCGGCTGTCCAGGCGGATCTTGGGTCGGACCACCAGCATGGTGCCGGAATATTGCTTCTCCAGCTCCGCAGCCGGGATGGTCACGATGCCATCGAGGTTGTCGGTGGTGGCGATGTCGACCCTGCCGTTCTTGATCGGCGAGAGCATCACCACGGCCTGGCGGTCCCGGAGAAGCAGGACCGCTGGCAGATTGATCGACTTGGTCTCGGCGAGACCGCGGCGCACCTTGCTGGCCGAGAGGCCGGCATTCTCCGCCGCCCGCACGAACAGATCGGGCGTCATGCCCGCGTCGCCGATCGGCAGGCCGGACGCCAAGGCGGCCAGCGATTTCGGATTGCCGAACAGGCGCGTCAGGATGACGAGGCAGGAGAGCAGCGGATCGGGCCTGATCTCCACTTCCGCCAGTTCCGGGAGGCCGGCTTCGGTTGCCATCGCCGGGACGCCGGCGGCGCCACCGGCTGGTTGAGACTTTGCTGCCTGGACGGCCGTCGGATGGCTGTTGGCGGGCATGTTTGGCTGCTGCCCGGCCGCCGGCTGTCCGGTTGGCTGCCCGCTCGGAGCTTGTGCGTTGGCAGGAATCGGCTGAGCCGCGCCCGGCCTTGCACCGACGCCCTGGGTGATCGCGCTCTGGAATGCATTCTTTGCCACGGCCTCAAGGCCGGCTGCCGGGGCAGTCGAACCCGCTGGCACCGGACCGGATTTTTGCACCACGAACATCTGTTCGGGACGCTTCGCGGCGGGCGCAGCCGCACCTTCGGCAGGCCTCGGTGCGGCCGTGCCGGAATCGTTGGCCGTTGGCTTGGGTTTGCCGTCCGGCGAAGGCTTGGCAGCGTCCATGTGATCTTGGTTCCGGCTTTCCGCAGTACCGTACAAGTACTGCATATTTAAGGTTATATTCTCGTTAAGACACGAGGCCAAGCGGCCCTGATGGTCCAGCAGTTGCTCTGGGCGCCATTTGGTGCAAGCCCGCCACACGGCCTATGCCAATCAGTATAGTCATGCTCTCTTGCCGTTCAGCGACGGCGCGCACAAATCCGTCCGGATTCCGGCCGCCTGCCCTCGTAGCCTACGCGAACTCGATCACACCCAGCCGATGCAGGATCGGCGCCTCGTCCGCCCAGAACCGGTCGAAGAACTCGCTAGCCCGCCCGGCATCGTCGAGCGGCTTTTCTTCCTTCGCCGGCTTGCTGAAGCGGATGCGGCGGCGCTTCACCTCGCCTATCAGCCGTTCCTTCAGCTCGTCCTTGTCTTTCCACGGCTGGGCGCCCTGGGACAGGATGACGGCGAAGATCGGATCGACGCTGAGGGCGTTGCCGGCCAGGGTTGAGACGACATTGCCGGGCGTAAGGTTGTCGACCATGCGCTTTACCAGCGCGCGGTTGGTGGCGAGGGGGATCTTGATCTGCTTCTGGGTCGCCGGCATTGGCGCCGGGCGGCTCGTCACCGCGCTTGGCACGGCGATGCCGGTCGCGGCCAGCAGGGTCAGCGTGCGCTCGACGTCCAGGTGCGCAAGCTTCTTCGCGATCATCTCCTTGCGCAATTCGCCGATCGACCAGGTGCCTTGCTGGAGCGCTTCCTTGAGCGCGGGAAATGCCTTCTCGTCGAACTTCACTTCGCCGCGCGCCACCTTGGCGACATTGGTCACGTTCTTGAGATCGCGCAGCGCGCCGAACACCTGGCCTTCCATGTTGCGCAGGATGCCGGCGCGGTTGAGCTGGGCATGGCCGCGCACAAACACGTCGCGGCGAAACCGCTGGTTCTGCGCCAGGTCCTGGAACAACTGCCGGAGACGCTGGCTGGGCTGCGCCTTGACCTTGGCCTGCAGGTCGTCCCCGCCCAGCAGCTCAAGGTGATTTTCCGCCAGCGTGGCCGAGCCGACGAAGTTCAGCTTGGCGTTCGCCATCTCGTCCGCCACGTCGGAGCTGTAGAACGGCGTCCAGTGCTCGTTCAGGAACTCGTGCGCCAGGTAGTTGGCGTTGCGCTCCGCCATCTTGGCGGCCATCTTGCCGGCCGTCGGCGTCGCGGCGAAATAGGCGAACTTGGCGCCGACCAGTTCCTCGATCGATTTCAGCGCGGCCTGGGTGCGCTGGGTCGCGTCGCCCGAGAGGTGGCGCGCCGTCTCGAAGATGAGCTTCTGCAGCGGGCTGTCCGCCGCCCAACCCGGCAGGCAATTGTAGCTGTTATAGACCAGGCCGCCGGGCTTCAGCCGCTCGCGGATGATGCGCTGGATGCCGGCGCGCACCTCCGCGCTGACCCAGGCATAGACCCCATGCAGCACGATGAAGTCGCATTCCGGCACTTCCTGCGCGCTGAGGTCGAGAAAGCTGCGCTCCAGGAACTCGACATTGCCGATGCCGGCCTGGGAGGCATAGCGCCGCGCCCAATCGACATGTGCCGGATTGAAGTCGACGCCGAAGAACCGCCCCTGCGGATGCGCCCCGGCCAGCAACGTCACCGTCTGCCCCAGGCCGCAGCCCAGTTCCATATAGGTGAACCCGGGATCGAGCGGCCGCGGCTGGCATCCGTTCAGCACCGCGACGTAATTGAGCCACGCCGGCGAAAGCTCGCGAAAGAAATGCTCGGTATAGAGGACTTCGGTGACGTAGCCTTGTGACCAGTCGGAATCCATGACTCCCCCAAAACCTAGGCAGCATCCCCCGGTGCGCCATACCCCCGCCGCAGCCCGTCCCACGCCGTCGGCAGCGGCATGGTTAATGCCACGGAACGGACCTCGCGGTCAAAGGCGCACTCTCTGGGGGCCATCCTGGCCGGAAAGCTTAAATATCGGCTAAAGGCGTCAACTTACTCGACGGATTTTCCAGCAGAAAAAGAGGGCGCCCGAAGGCGCCCTGCTTCACTTCCCCAAGAGAAACTGTGGGGTGGTCGGGAGGACGCTCCGTCGGGAAGCGCCCTCCGTGTTTTAGTCTAACTTCGAGTTCTTTCGCGCCGAACTCGAGACGTTATCGGCTCGAATTTTAGACAGTGGCCACGCTTAAGCCGTCTTCGATTGCAACGACCGCATCACCGTTTCCACCGTTGGCCGTGTTTCGGTAGATATCGAATGTTCCGAGCGAACCGAGCGACACGTTGTCCCCGACCAGCGTCCAACTGCCGCTGCCGGAATTGTCGAGTTGGACGGAGTCACGTGTCCCGGAGGTATTGTCGCCAACGATCAGCAGGTCGATGGTCTGTCCGCCGTTGGACAACCCGGTCGAGTTGTTGTTGTCCTCAGCGAGGATATCGTCAATCGAGAGCGAGGTTACCTGGCGAGCCTGATTGTGGTCGCTGTTACCAAGATCGATCATTTCAACGCTGTCGACAAAGGCCGTCCCGTAATTGACGTTTGTTCCAGCGCCGCCAACCACGAGCCTGTCGAAATTGGCACCGCCGTTGAATGTGTCCTGGTTGTCGTAGTTCAGGACGTCATCGCCGGCATCGCCATCCAGTGTGTCGGTTCCCAACCCGCCGGTCAGCGTATCGTTGCCGCCGCCGCCGCTCAGGATGTTGTTGCCGTCATTGCCGGTGAGCGTGTTCTTGCCCGCCCCGCCGATGATGCCGTCGATCCCCTCGTAGGTGTCGGTGCCGTCGATCGTTGCGGTACCCGAGCCGCCGGCGCCCAAGGTAAGGTTCCAGTCCGTGCTGATATTCGAGTAGTCGAGCCGGTCCGCGGTGCCGGTGCCGACAATCTGGTCGTTGCCCGCGCCGCCGTTCAGACCGACATCCAGACCGATCAGGATATCGTCGTTGGACGAGCCGTTGACCGAGTCGCTGGTGTCGTAAGTAACGAGGGCATTCCCCGTATCTTGCAGCGTTGGATCCTTCACCACGTAGTCGAACGAGGTCGAGTCACCGTCGTCAAGGCTTGAGCCGCCGCTGACATCGATCTCGAACGTCACGTTGGTCCCGGAGTGGCTCGGCTGGGTATCGAAGAAGCCAGACTCACCTGAGGCCGCCGCCGCCGAAGCTATGACCAACGAAGTGTGCGCCGTATCGGCATCGGTATCGTTCTTCAACAGCCAGCTGTCCTTCACCGTGATGAGGTCGCTGATGTTGGTATAGATGCGGTCATCCACGGCCACCGGCGGTTCCGCCGTAGCGGTGATGTTGAGGGTCGCCGTGTCGCTGTCCGTCTTGCTGCCGCCGGCGCCGGTATTGCCGTTGTCGTTGACCAGCAGCGTCAAAGTCGTGCTGGCCGGCGGCGTGTCGGAGTTGGCGTTGTAGACAATCGTGCCCGCCGAGCCGCCGCCCGTGTCGACACCGCCCAGCAGGTTGTTGATCTGGGTAACGGTGCCGGTAACCAACACCGACGACGTACCGTTGCCAACGCCGATGGTGGCTCCGCTGTTCCCGGCGTTCAAGGTGAGGGTTCCGAAGCCCACCGATAAGGTCACCGTCATCGAGCCGCTGCCGGCATCGACATCGCTGATCGACAGGCCCGTGCCGTGCAGATTGAGGTTGGTCTGCTCGGTGGCGTTGTAGCTCGCGGGCGTGATGTTGGCGTCCGGCGCATCGTTTGCCGGCGTCACCGTGATCGTTGCTGTCGCCGGTGTCAGATCCTCCAATCCGTCGTTGTCGATCGCGGCGTATTGGAACGTCGGCGAACCATTGAAGTTTGCGTTCGGCACGAAATACACCGTGGCCGCATTACCGCTCGCCCCCACGATCTCGTTCAGAGTGATGGGATTCGAGTGCGCGGCATCGGCGAAGAGAGTGCCGTTGGCTGGCAGACTGGTGATCTTGAACGAGGCCACCGTGCCGTTGGCGTCAGTGCCCGAGAGCGAGACCAGGATGTGGGCCGCGTCCTCGGCGCCCGAACCGGACCCAGCATTGGTGTTGGGCCGGATGAGGACGTCGTGAATAGTGACCGTGCCGGTATCATCGGTAATGGTCCAGCCGGCCGGCGCGCCGGAGATGACAACGCTGTACTTTTCGTCGCCCTCGACGAACCCGTCGGGCAGGGCGTTGACCGGGATGAGGGCCGTAGTTGCCCCGGCCAGCACGGTGATGGTCGCAACGGTCGGCGTGTAATCCGTACCGTTGCCTGCCGAGTCACCGACCTTCCCGAAGGTCACCGTGAAGGTTGTGTCTGTGGCCACCGCCTCGGACAACTTCACCGTCAAGTTCGAGGTGCTCCCCTCATCCACCTCTGTGTCGTTGATCGAAACGACTGGCGGCAAGCTCTGGATGGTAACCTTCAGCGTCGATTCATTGCTGACGTCGCCATCGTTGTCGGTGATCTTGTAGTCAAACACCTCCGTCTTGTTCCCGCCGGAAATGCTGTCCGGGACGAACTTGAAGTCGCCGTCGGTGAAGTCGATCGTCATGCGGCCGTGGTCGGTGTCGAACGACACCTCCTTGCCGTTGATGTTCAACGCTTTGCCGTTGGCGGACCCATCCACCACGACCGCGCCTGAACCATCCCAGGTGACCTTGATGTCCAGGTCATTGTCGGCACTATCGTATTCGAAGTACGAAAGGTGAGCCGGCCCGTCACCCTGGAAGTCGGGCGTGTCGATACCGGGCGCATCCAGATCGCTCTCATTCTTGCCATTCAGGATATTGCCTTCGATCGGGTCACCGACTGTGGCGGTCAGCGTGGCCGACAGGTCGTTGAAGTCGTCGACCAGGATCACCGTGTTCGGCGTTTCGTTGCTGCCGTTGTTCACCGGGTTTGCCACATCCAGCAGGTTTGGATTGTTGGCGCCGCCAGGAATGCCGGTGCCCAGGCCGACCGCGTAGACGTGTTCGATCTGGTTGGCCGGGTTCTCGAGCAGATTGTCCCAGTTGGTCAGCGTTGTGTCCGTGATGCTGTTGTCGCCGGAGTTGCCGCCGGTTGTCGGCTCGCCATCCGACAGGAAGTACACCAGATTATCATGCGTCGTGAAATTGCCGCGATTGTCGGTGTCGTTGAACCCGTCGATCGCGTCCTTGATCGCCTCTTCATAGTTGGTGTTGTTGTTGGTCGACGGGATTGCATTGATCGCCGTGACGGCCGCCGCCAAGTCGAGCCAGGTGTTCTGCCGGGTCGAGTCGGAGTTGAACGTCACCAGCATGACCTTCACATCGCCGCCGGTGGCCGCGTACGTGTTCAGCAGGTTGATCGCCGCCGTCTTCGCAGCCTGGAGTTTCGAGATGCCGCCCGGAGCGATTCCAGAGTCGCTGTTCATCGAGCCGGAGTTGTCGAACACCAGCACCAAGTTGACGTTTTTCGGTCCCGGCTCCGTGCCGCTGGCTACGTCGTCGAAGGTCACCGGCTGCAGGTCGACATACTTGTCGTCGATGCAGATCGTCAGGACCGCCTGGTTGCTCTCGTCGTTGTTGCTGTCGGTGAGCTTGTAGTTGAAGTGCTCTTCCTTCTCGCCGCCGTCCACCTGCCCGGCCACGAAATCGAAATGGCCATTCGAGAAGTCGAAGGTCATGCGGCCGAACTCGGTGTCGAACGTCACCTTGGTGCCGTTGACGACGGTGTTCTCGCCGTCGGCGAGGCCATACACCACCAGCGCACCCGCGCCATCCCAGGTCACCTTGATGTCCAGGTTGTTCAGGCTTGGATGATCGTACTCGAAGAACGAGACGTGAGTCGGCGTATCGCCCAGGAAGTCCGGATCATTGTTCGGGTTGGGATTTGGACCGTCCGGATCGTTCTCGATCGAGCCGTCGAGAATGTTGCCCGAGATCAGCGAGCCCACGGTGCCGGTCAGGGTCCCCGTCAGGTCGTTGAAATCGTCGACCAGAATGACCGTGTTCGGCGTCTCGGTGGTGTTGTCATTCACCGGGTTCGCAACGTCCAGCAGATTGGAGTTGCTGGCGCCGTTCGGAATGCCGGTGCCGAGGCCGACCGCGAAGACATGCTCGATGTTGTTGGTCGGATTCTCGAGCACGGCATCCCAATTCGCCAGCGTCCCGTCGGTGATGCTGTTGTCACCGTTGCCACCGGTCGTCGGCTGACCGTCCGAAAGAAAGTAGATCAATCCGCTGTGCGTCGCGAGATCGCCGCGATTGTCGGTGTCGTTGAAGCCGTCGATCGCGTCTTTGATTGCTTCCTCGTAGTTGGTGTTGCCGTTGCTCGCCGGGATCGCATTGATCGCGGTGATGGCGTCCGACAGGTTTAGCCAGGTGTTTTGGCGCGTGGAGTCCGCATTGAACGTGACCAGCATCACCTTCACGTCGCCGCCGGTGCCGGCAAGTTCGTTCAGCAGGTTGATCGCCGCCGTCTTGGCCGCCTCCAGCTTGGACACGCCGCCAGGCAACCCAGAGTCGGAGTTCATCGAACCCGAATTGTCGAACACCAGCAGGAGATTGACGTTCTTCGGAGCCGCCTCGTCGCCGCACACTTCGTCGTCGTAGGCGATGGGGATCTGGTTCGTGAACGTGGTGACCGGGGCCGTATCCGTCGCGATCTGCGAGTTGTTGCCGTCGGTGCACTCTTTATTGTCGTCATTGTTGGTCGCGGTCGTGTTCTGCTCCACGGCGGTCGCTGTCGCGGTGAAGTCAGCCGTCACGCCCGAACCAGCGCTGACGTTCTGGATCTCGATCTGCATGCCCGCGATGGCGCCCACGCCCGCGGGACCAACGCCGTCCGTGCTGTCGATGTTGAGCACGAGGTTGGTTGCGGTCGAACTGCCATCCACCGTCACGCCCGCTGGCAAGCCGCCGACATAGACGCCTGTGAACCCGAAGCCTGCCGGAGCCGCGATCGTGATTTGGTGCGCTTCCGACCCGTCCTTGAAGTCGTCGAAAGTCGCATCCAAGGTGAGGATGCCCTTCTCGCCGGCCGCAAAGGTCGTGTCGCCGTCGATGCTGTCCACCGCGCTGATTGCGACGGAAAGGTTGACGCCGTCGAGGTCATCGCCATTGCCGGCTTTACCGTCGGCAACCGCGTCGGTTTCGAAATACTGACCGTCACTGTCGGTCGCCGTGAGGAGCAGGTCAACGTTGTTAGCCGCCGTCACCTGTGCGTTCAGCGTGCCGAAATCGGCGTCGCTGTCGGCTGGCGGCGTTGCCGTGAAGGCGCCGCTATAGCTGTTGCCGAAGGCAACGGAGAAGTTGATCGTCACCTGGCCCAACGCGATCTGGGTCAAGTCGACCTGCACGTTGCCGCCGAGCCCGTCGGTATCCAGACCTGTGAAATCATAAGTCCAGCCTGAAGGCAGGCCAGTCAGCACGATCGAGGTCAGATGAGCATCGGACGCCGTGCCCGCGTTGAGCACGAAGTTCGCCGGCGTGTCCTCGAAGATGCAATGACCCTGGTTCGCCAGGCCGACGCTGATGCGCACGTCCGGCGGGCTGGCCAGCGCCACCGCGTCGGTGTCGGTGGCCGTGGCCACGTTGTTCTGGTCGGTGCATTCCTCGTTGCCGTCGTTCGGCGTCGTGATGGAGTTGCCTTCCTTCGCCGTCGCGGTAGCGGTGAAGTCACCCGACACACTGCCCAACACCCCACCCAGATACGTGACGGGGATGTCGAGATCCAGGCTGCCGAGGCCGCCCGGGTTGCTGCTGTCGACGATGAAGATCAGCGTGTCGCTGTCCGAATTCGGCAGGTCGAGGATCACGCCAGCCGGCAGCGTTCCGACATTGCTCGTATCGAACTGGAAGCCGGTCGGCGCCTGGACCGAGACTGTGTGAGTCTCGGATCCATCCTTGTAGTCGTCGAAGGTCGCGTGAACCTTGACCGATCCGACCTCATTGACTTGGAACGAGCTGTTGACGTCGACGCCGTCCGCCACCGTGACCTGGACGGTGAGGTTCTCGGAGTCGCCATCATTGCCGTCCGCCACCGCGTCGACATGCACGTCGAACTTCGAGCTGCCGTTGGCGAACACCACGCCGTCGACAACGGTCGCACCCACGATCAGGTCGTGGCCGTCAACGTCGCTATCCTCGCCGCCCTTGATCGGGAGCGTCGCGGTGATGACGGCGCCAGCCGGCGCACCGGTGATGTTGATGGTCAGCTTGTCGCCGACCAGCGTGAAGCTGCCCAGCGAGCCGCCGCCGCCGATCACGATCAGGCTCGTGTCGACCGTCCATCCCGCCGGGATGTCGTCCAGCACGATCTGCGTGACTTTGTCGCCGGCCGTGCCGGGAGTCGCAGTCAGCACCAGCGGAGCGAAGGTGTCCTCGAACACGCAATCGCCGCCTTCGCTCTTGATTTCCGCGGACGTCGTCACCGACGCCTCGCCCAGCTTGATGGTGAGCGTGGCGGGATCGGTGTCGCCATCGCTGTCCTTCAGCGTGTAGGTGAACACCTCGGTCGCGCCCGACGGCACCTTGCCAGTGTTGGTTTCGTCAAAGTCGTAGGTGTACTGGCCGGTCGTGCTCATGGTCAGCGTGCCGTAGGTGCCGTTGACCTTGAAACCGCCCGACGGATCGGAGTCGATGTTGCTCCCCTGGAGCTTGCTGATGACCCACGGCACGTCCGTGCCGCCGTCATCAACGCCCGGAACGCTGACATTGCTGCCGGTGATGACGTTGCCCTGGGCCTCGAACTTGTTGCCCGCGATCGGGTCGAGGGCATCAACGTCGTTGCGCGCGATCGGGCCGTCATCCTCGAACGTGATGATCTTGCCGAGATCGATGGTGTCGCTGTCGGTATCTCCGTCGCCGTCCTTCACCGTCAGCTTCAGCAGCAGCTTGTTCTGATCCATGATCTCGGGCGAGCTCGACTCGTCCGGGTCGCTGCTGTTGTCATGCTCGACGGCGCGGAACTGCGAAACCTCGACGTCGCCGTTGCTGGTGTTGACAGTGACCTTGAAAGACAGAGCGCCGACCGAGCTGCCGACATGCCCTTCGATCACGCCGCCGCCCTTATCTACCAGGACGATCGCGTTGTTGGTTTCGGAGTCGACCAGGCCGGAATTGGAGCCGCCGTTGATCACGAGCGAGAAGACATGCTCGTTCGAGGCCGCCTCGCCGTCCGTGCCGTAGTCGGTCGTCTCGCTGAACAGCGCAGCGCCGGAGATCTTGCCGTAGCCGATATCATTCAGGACGTTGCCGTCTTCGTCGAACGCGTTCGGATCAGCCGGACCGTCGACGGCAACCGCGTCCTTCGACTCGTCCAGCACGATCTTCGCGCCGGTGATCACCGTCAGGTCGGTCTTCGGGCCGTCATCCTCGAACTTGATGATCGAGCCGAGATCGACCTGGTCGTCGTCATGGTCGGTATCGCCATCGGTGACCGTGACGCCGAGCAACAACTTGTTGTCGCTCATAACCGCGGCGGACGAGCCGGTCTCGTCCGGGTCGCTCGAATTATTGTGCTCCACAGCGCGATACTGGTGCACCGTGACATTTCCGGTGGCCGGATCGACCGTGACTGTGAACACCAGATCGCCGGCCGGGCCGTCGATGCGGCCTTCGATCACACCGCCGCCGACGTCGAACAGCAGCACATCCTTGTTGGATGCCGTGTCGTCCAGGCCGGAGTTGTTGCTGCCGTTGATCGACAGCGAGAACACCTTGCTGCCCGGGCCGTCGGTGCCGTAGGAGCTGTCGTCGTCGAACAGCGAGCTCGCCTTGACCGAAGCGAAGCCGATGTCCTTCGTGTCGGAAACGGAGTTCAGCTCGTCCGCGGCGTTCGAATCGCCGCTATCCGTGCCGACGCTCTCGTCCAGCACGATCTTGGCGTCGTGCTCGAGGTCGATGTCGGCCTTCGGCCCGTCATCGTCGAACCTTACGAGATTGCCGATCTCGGCCGACTTGGTGACCGAGTCGCCGTCCGCGTCGGTCACCGTCGCACTCGCCACCAGGGCGCTGCCATTTATCTGGACGGTGTCGTCGTGATCGTTCCCCGAAGGGGCGTGCTTGATCGCCTGATATTGCACGACCGTCAGGGCGCCGTCGGAGTCGATGCTGATGCCGAACACGACCTGGCCTGCCGGGCCGTCCTCGCGGCCGACCACTAGGTTGCCTTCCTTGAACAGGAGGATGTTGTAGCCGTCGGTCGTGTCGAGACCGGAATCCACGCCGGCGATAGACGGATTCAGGGCGTAGGTGACCGAGCCAGGCCCGTCGGCGCCGTATTCGAAGTCGACATCGAGGGCGGAATCACCGTCGCGCGCCCAGCCGATGGCCGTGCCGGCCCCCGGCACGTCGAACGGCGGGTTGCCCGACCGGTCATCGTCGCTAGCGCCGTTGTCTTGGCCCTTGGTCTCGTCATGCTGCGTGGTGCCGTCCCCGTCGGCGGTCACGCACACGACCGGCATGTCGTCGTCGATCTTGACCTTCACGGTGGTGAAGGCGACGTCGCAATCCTGGTCCTCGATCTGCACGTTCACCGTGATGTACGGATCGGGGTGGTTCTCGGTGTTGTCGTCCTGCTGGCCATCGGCATGCTTGATCGGCTTCAGGAGGTCGAACGTAACCGCACCGGTGGCCGGGTCGGTCACCGTCATCGTGAAGACCCGGTTGGGCACATTGCTCGGGTCGCTGCCGGCGACGTAGCCGATCAGCGTGCTGGTCGCGGCATCCCAGGCCGCGAGCACGGTCTGGCCGGACAACGTCTTGAGCCCGGTGTCGCCGCCATTGCCGATGCTGAGCTCGATCGAGACCGGATCGGCGCCGGCCGTGAACGGAATGAGGCCGGAGGCGGAAGCGTTGGTCGCCGGCGCATCGTTCGGCGAGTCGTTGTTGCCGATGCCGGCAGGCAGGCCGTCCTCGTCGACGGTCAGGCACAGGGTGCCTTCCTGCGGAACGGTCGGATAGGTGTCCTCCACGCAGATCTTGAGCGTAGCGGTGGATTCGTCGCCATCGCCGTCGCGCAGCGTGTAGTCGAACTCCTCCTTCACCGGCTCCTGCTTGCATACTTCCACGTTCAGCAGGAGGAAGTCGGAATTGTTGGCGCTGTCGTTGCCGGCGCCGTTGTTGATCGGCGTCAGCACGATCTTGTTGAAGTTGACCGGGGTGTCGATGTCGAGCGTAACCAGCCCGTCGAAGTCGCCCACGATCTGGCCGGAGGCGATCAGCGTCACGCCGTCATAGGCTTCCCACTTGACGATTTCCTGGCTGCCGCTGTCGAACTGCACGCCGTTGAACAGCGCGCCGATCTGCACCTCGGCATTGTTCACGCCGCCGGGGAACTTCGCGGCTTCGAACTGCAGCGTCAGTGACTCGCTCTTGGTATCGACCTCGCTGTTGTCGATGCCGGTGTCGACGCCGATTCCGCGATAGTCCTCAGCGCCACCGAAGCCCGCCTTCGGATTGACGTCGATGTTCTTCAGCGCGAGGCTGCCGCCCGTCGGGATCAGCGTGATGCCGCCGTTCGAGAAGGAAGTCGTCCACTCGCCGACCGAATTGAAGGCATCGCTGCGCGTCGCCGCCAGATCGGCCGGACCCACAAGCACGTCTTCCGCATGGATCGGGTTCGGGCCCGGCGTGTATTTGTACTCGCCCACGTCAGCCTGGTTGCCGCTCACCATGACGATCTCGAAGGTCGCACCCTCTTCCGACGTGATCGTCAGCTTGCCGTCCGGGCCAAGGGGCACCGGCGCGTCGCCATCCTTCTGTACGCTGAAGCTGCCACCGCCATTGTCGATCAGCGTGTAGTCATGGCCGCCGTGCGCCAGCTTGCTGATGGTGTAGGGACCATCGACGCCCGGATTGTCGGCATTGCCGTCCGAGGTGTTGGCATCCTGACCGAGCAACAGCACATCGACACCGGTCACCACGTTGCCGGCTGCGAACTTGCCGGGGCCTTCGGTGACATGGTCGTAGTCGCAGGTGGCGGTTGGGCCGTCATCCTCGAACTTGATTGCGCCGTGGCCTTCTTCGCCGTCGAGCGGCAGGTAGGCCTTGACGGCGTCGCCGTCATAGTCCGTCACCTTCGCTTCGATATAGATCACGGCGTTGCCGGCCTGGCCGGCGGCCAGCAGCGTCACGGAATCATCCGGATTGCTGGCATCGGGGTGCTGGATGGCAAGGTACTGCGCCACCGACAGATGGCCGGCATCGTCGAGCGAAAGCGCGAAGGAGATCGCGCCACCCGCATTGGGCAGATCGCCGCTGCCGACCCGGCCGACCACCAGATCGCCCTCGGTGTAGAGGAAGATCGGCTCGCCGGTCGCTGTGTCGAACAGGTTGGTCGCCGTACCGGAGAACGGCGCGCCGCCGGCGCCGGTCAGCGCCAGCTCGGTCGTGCCCGGGCCGTCGGCGCCATAGGCCGCGTCCGGGTTCCCGCCGCCCCCGCTCAGGTCGAGCGTGACGTTGGTGGTGGCAAAGCCGAGTGCCGTGAGGCCAAGGCCGTTGAACTGCGTCAGCGGGCCATCGACATCATCGGCGCCGTCGTCGCCCTTGGTCTCGTCATGGACCAGCGCGCCATCGCCATCCTTGTCGACCTCGATCTTGACCAGGCAGGCATCCGGGCTGTCATCATCGACATTGACCTTGAGCTTGCCCTGGACGGTGTCGTCGTCGCCGTCGGTCGCCTTGAACTTCAGCTCGAAGACCAGGTTGTCCTCGAACGAACCCTTGCCGTTGTCGGTGTTGTTGTCGGCCGGGTTGTTGTTGGAGTCCGGGTGATCCAGCGGCTTCAGTAGCGTCAGCGTATATTCGCCGCCGTTGTCCAGGCTCGTCACCTCGACCGTGAGGACCCAATTGGCCGAATCGAGCTTGCCGCTGCCGGGTCCGGTATAGCCGATCAAAGTCTGGGTCGCGGCGTCCCAGTAGTAGTTCACGGTGGCGCCGTGCGACTTCAGGTTCGGCTGGCCGCTCGTGAGGAACTCGATCGACTTGCCGCCGTCGGCGCCGAAGTTGACGCCGAGCGAGCCCGAATAGGTGGCGGCGATCACGCCGTCATCGCCCGGGCCGCCCTCGATGCCGTTCGGCAGCGCGTCTTCGTCCACCACCGCGTCATGGCACGGGGTGATGAGCGGCATATCGTCGTCGATGGTGACGAGGACCTTGCTGAACAGGACGTCGCAGTCCTTGTCCTCGATTTCGGCCACCACGATGAAGTTCGCCGGAAAGTTGAGGGCGTTCTCGGTATTGTCGTCGATAACAATATCCGAGTTGTTGTGCTTCACCGGCTGCAGCAGCTCGAACTCGTACGCACCCGTCTGCGCGTCAGTGATGTGCATCTTGAAGACCTGGTTCGGCGCATCGTTCGGGTCAGTGCCCTCGATGTAGCCGATCAGGGTCTGGGTCGCGGAATCCCAGGCAGCGAAGATCTTCTGGTTGTCGAGAGTCTTCATGTTGGTGTCGGGACCACCGAACACCGTGAGCTCGATGGAGACCGGGTCTGCGCCGGGCGTGAACGGAATGGTGCCGATATGCTTGGCGTCATCCACCGAGGCATTCGGCGCAGAGTGGTCTTCGTTGTCGTCGGCCGGGGAGTTGGTGTTGCCAACGCCGGTCGGCAGCCCGTCTTCATCGACCACGAAAGCGGTGATCAAATCCTGGCCGTGCTCGCGCGTCGGCTCCGTGTCCTTCACGTCGACCTTGAGGGTCGCAGTCGATTCATCGCCATCCGCGTCGCGCAGCGTGTAGTCGAACTCCTCGGTGAACTTATCCTGCGGGCAGCAGATCTCGGCGTTGATCAGCACGAAATCCGAGTTGTTGTTGAAATTGTCGTGCACGCCGTTGTCGATCGGCTTCAGGATGACGTGGTCAAACGGCAGCAAGGTGTCGATGTCCAGCGTCACCAAGCCGTCGTTGTCGCCCAGGATCTGGCCGGAGGCGACCAGGAAGCCGCCATTCCAGGCCTGCCACTGCAGGATTTCCTGATGGCCGGAGTCGTACTGCCCGCCATCGAACAGCGCGCCGATGGTCAGCGAGATATTGTTGACGCCGCCCGGGAACTCGCTGTTCAGGATGTTGAGCCGCAGGCCTTCGGAGGCGGAACCATTGCCGTCGGTATCGACTTCCGGCTCGTCACTGTCGCCGCCACTCACGCCGAAGCCTGAGTAGCCGTTGTCCGGCGATTCCGGATCGTCCTCGACGACCGGGAACGGCGCCTTCACCAGCAAGGAGCCGCCCAGCGCGACCACGTCGATGCCGCCATTGTGCCAGGCCGTCGTCCACGCAGTCAGATCGCCGAAAGTGGCCGATTCATTCACGCTCGGTCCGACCGGATGATCGACGTCGTGGTCGGCGTCCGCCGGCACGGTATACTTGTAGTCGCCGACTTCGCTCTGAACGTCGCTGACGAGCACGATGTCGAGCGTGCCGCCCTTGTCAGTCGGGATGTGCAGGACGCCGGTCAGCGGATCGAAGGTCTCGGTCGTGTCGTTCAGCGGCTCCGATCCGGGCTCTCCGAACGGAGCGCCCTTGGTCACGAACGAATCGCCCACTTCCGGAGTGTTCAGGAAGTAGGTGACGCCGTCGTGCGCCAGCTTGCTGATGGTGTAGGGCTGATCGGCGCCCGGATGATCCTGATTGCCGTCGAGGTTGTTGGCGTCGTTGCCGAAGATCGTGCCGCCGGCGCCAGTGACAACATTGCCGCTGGCGTAGTTGGGCTCACCCCCCGTCTCGCCTTCGGTCACGCAATCGACGTCGCAAGTCGCCTTCGGGCTGTCGTCGTCGACCTGCACCTTGATGTGCCCCGTGGCGGTATCGCCGTCGGAATCCTCGCCGACGACCGTGAAGTCGAACTTCAGGTTGTCTTCGAAGCTGGTCAGCGGCCCGTCATTCTTGGAATCGAGGTCATGGAAGGGATGCTGGAGCGGCTGCTCCAGGCAGAAATCGAAATCGCCGATATTGGGCTCAGTCGTGTGGAGCGTGAAGGTGAAAGCTGGTTGGCCATCCACGTCCTTGCCGACGATGGTGAGGATGCCGGTGCCGTCATCCAACGTCGCGGTCACCGTGATCGCGCCGCCATCGGCAGTCTTGAGGTTGTTCAAGCCTGTGACATCGATAGAACCGTCGACCTCATCGAACGAGTCCCAGTTCACCGCCATGTTGAGCAGAACGTTGCCCGCCGAGTCCTTGACGGTCAGCTTGCTGATCTCGAGGTGACCCGGCTCGTCGACGCCGAAGTCGAACACGATCGTCCCGTCGGCGTGGGTGCCGCCCTTGTCGTCGCCGGGCGCCCAGTCGTGATTTCCGTTCGGATCGAGCTTGTCCTCGTCGATCAGGCCAACGCCATGCTTGCTATCGTTGTCGCAGCCCCAATCAACCTTGCAGAACCGCGGACCGTCATCCTCGACCACCAGGCTGACCGGCTCGATCGCATGGTCGCCGTCATAGTCGGTGGCGCGCACATAGATCAGCGGATTGCCGTTTTCATCGGCGATCGTGAACGGATCGTCGTGATCGGGGAATGTCGGACCATCGACGGTGTGGTTGATCTGGTGGATCTGATAGAAACTGAGGCAGCCGTTGTCATCGATGTTGAGCGCGAACACCGCGACCTTGTCGCCGGCAGGGCCGCCCGGCTGCACATAGCCGACGACCGTATGGGCATCGATCTGGTGCAGGTAGACGGCAAGCACCTGGTCTCCGTCGTACGTGACCGTGGCGTTCGTCTTCTGGTCCGCGATCGTGAGGTCGCCCTCGGTCACGCTGCCGGCCGACGTACCGTCCTTGACCATGAACAGCTCGAACGGATGCTCATTCTCGGCACCGTCCGCACCGCCGCCGACTTTGTCGTCGACCGTGCCGTCAGCCTTGTCCTGCAGCGCGCCGAACACCGAGTTGCGGATGCTGGTATCGGGCGTCGAATCATCGATGAACACGGCCGGACCGTCGGCGCCAAAGCTGACGTGCACCTTGGTCTTGGCTGCGCCAAGCATCGATCCTTCGCTCTCGCCGAAGGGGAAATCGAATCCCGCATCGTCAACCTCGCCGGCAAGCTTGAGGCCGAGCAGCTCGACAAACGGATTGAAGATCGACACGTCGTCGGAATGCGGCTGCACGCCCGGCGTCTCGTCGTGGGTGATGTCGACAGTCGTATGGATGATTTCCAGCGCAATGCCGCAATCCTCGACCTGGCCGAAGAACGGGATGTCGTCCTCGACGCCGAGGGGCAGCGTTCCCGTCACCGGCGTGCCGGTCGAATCGGTGATGGTGAAGTGGACGGGGATGCCTTGGATCTGCTCGTTCGCGCCGATCAGGCTCTCCGGCGCCTCGTTGTCGAGATTGTCGTAGAGCTTGAACGTGACCTTGAATTCGCCGTCCGACGTGTCCTTGTCGACGTCGACCGTGAATACCAGGCGATCGATGCCGTCATCGAACTCGCCAGGCGTTCCACCGTTGTCGATGAACGCAATGATGCCGTTGCCGTGCACGCCCGGATCGGCCGGCACGAGCTCGTAGCTGATCAACTCCCCTTCGGAGGTCAGGCCGATCGGCAACTTCGTGAGGTCGACTACGAGCGAGCCTGGCACCTCGCCGTGGAAATCGACCTTGATGGTGGCGACGGTCTCGAGCGGCTCGCGATCGTCGTCGACGCCGTTGCCGTTGCTGTCCTGGTTGTCGAGATCATCGGGCGGATTGAGTTGGCTGCCCTGCTCGCGATCCTCGTTATCGAACGGATCGTTGCCTTCGCCGTTGGTGCCGCTGCCACCGAGCACGAGCTTCGCGGCCGCGAGTTTATCCTGCGGGAGGTCCGGGCTGTCGGGGCCGAGATCGTCTTCGTTGATGATGCCGCCGAGGATGTCGAAGGAGATATCGAAATCCGGCGATGCGTCTTCGTCGCGCGTGAACAGCTTCCGTTCGTCATCGATCAGCCTGTAGCTCAGCGCCGTGGGGTCGAGGATGCCCTCGGCGAGGATGCCGCCGAGGCCGGGGCCGGCCAAGAACGGGATGTAGATGCCGCTGCCGTCGGCGCCGTCACCCTGGCCACCGGTGGCTGGGCCGGCTGCGGTCTGGATGTCGAGCGAGGGGTCGGTGGCAGCGATGAGGTCGGCTACGTTGACGGCGTCGCCGTCGTTGGTGACGATCTTGATGGGGGACTGATCGTACGCCTTGACGTACCCCTGCAGGATAATGGTGCGCCCATCGACCACGATCGAGAGATTGCCTTCGGGCCCGATCTTGGCGAGCAGATTGTCGGTGCTGTCCGTTGGCAGCTTGATGACTTGGCCGGGCTGCACCGGCAGCAGGACAACCACGTTGCCCTTCGGCAGGTCGACCCACTCCGCTGGCTCCGTCTGCGCTACCTGGACATTCGTGAGGTCCAGTTCGCTACCAGCCATATCCAAGCCGGCGTCAAGAGTCGTCTCGCCCTGCGGGAGATTCGTGGAATCCGTAGCCATTTTTTTCAGCCCTCTAATATGGACGCCGGGAGCCGTTACCCGACGCGTTGTGGAGGCCGGTTTGTCCAAATCGTCCCCAAGACGTGCAGGACTCCGACCGGCCGGGAGTATGGGTGGGGAGAATACGGGCTGCAATTCGCTCAAATGCTGTATATATATATCTGGATGTATTGCTTTTAGGAATCTGAGCCCTTTTAGCAAGATTGTACTCGTCCGCGTTCACTTCTCGTTAAGTGAGATTCATCTACGGTTCAGCTTGATGAACCGGGTTTTGGCCCGGTTTCGAGCCGTTGCACGATGATTTCCGCCCGGCCCGGCGCGCTTCGATAGGCGCAAAAAAAGAGGCGCCCGCAGGCGCCTCAATTCCCCCCAACTATGCCCTCAAATCAGGGCGGGTGCCCTGTGATTTATGCAACTGTTTGGACAGTTATGTCCTTGTCGACGTACAAGGCCCCGCCACCCGTAATGGTGTAGATATTGAAGACTTGGCCTTGGCCATCGTCGAACGTACCCGTCGGCTGTATGCCCGCCGTGCCAACGTCGCCGTCGACAAAGCCAGCGCCGTTACTCGCGAGCTGCACCTTGTCGCCTTGGCTGCCGACGACATAGATCGTGTTCGCGGCAATGCCGTCGGCGCCCACCGTGTCGTCCGCGAAGGCGAGCACGTCGGCGGCAGTGAGCTTGATCGTGGTGCCATTGTTCTTGTCGGACACTGCCTCTTCGGTAATGCCGATCACCTCGATGTTGTGGATGTCTGCACCGCGCAGATCCACGACATTGTTGGCTGTGCCGAAGAAGATCGCGAGCGCGCCGTCATCGATTCTCAGCACATCGGCGCCTGCCCCGCCATCGACGATGCCAACCGACCCGACAGGAGATACGTCCGCAGCGTCGTAGACGAGGATGTCGTTGCCTCCCTTCCCGAGGAGTTGATCCGATCCGTTGCCACCGTTCAGGATATCCGGGTCGGTATCGCTGCCGTTGAGAACGTCGTTGCCCGCGGCGCCGAACTCAAAGTCGAGTCCTGCTCCGCCGGCATTTGGATCATTCAGAGTATTGGGGTCTTTGTCCCCATCCACTGATGGCTGATCCGTTTCGATCTCGGCCTTGGTAGATGGCTGGAACACACCGGAGAAGGCGGTGTCTCGAGAGCCAGGCCCATCGTCATCGTACCGGATTGCCCAGTTATCGCTGCCTCCCGGGGCATTCAAGTCCGTGCCTTCGAGGCTGAAGTCGGTAACATTGATATTGGTGAAGTTCGTCGTTTCTCCCGCCTCGACTGAGTAGTTGAACTTGAGGGTCGGATCGATGAAGAACCCGACGTCCTGCAGAACCGTGCCCTGCTGGCCCTGCGCATTGAGGCTGTAGATCTTCGCAGAGAAATGAATGGGATTGGTGACCTGCTGGAACGTCAGTACCAGCGGCTGGTCGGTGGAGTTGGTGTTGGTGATGAAGACGCCGTTCAGGATGTTGGCGGCGTCGATTGCGATCTTCAGGTCCGCCGTATCCGTGTCGCCGTCACCATCCTTGATCGTGTAGGAGAAGGTATCGGTTCCGGTGTCGTTGATCCCCGAGGTGCGCGTGTAGGTGTATGCGCCGGTCGCCGTATCGAGCTCCAGCTTCCCGAAGTCGCCTTGGACGTGGATAAGACCGTCGGGGGTGCCATCAGAGTTGTCGGTGAAGGTGGTGCCTTTGAAAACCACCTGCGTGATAGCCGGGCTGCCCTTCCCGTCCGCACCGAAGCTGTCGTCAATGGGTCCGTCGGTGAGGACATTGCCAGTGATCGAGCCCGACGTTCCTGCGGATTTGATATCGTCAACGGCGTTCGGCCCATCGTCATCGAACTTCAGGTTGCCGCCGAGGTCCACCGTCTCGCTGTCGCTCGCCGAGTCACCGTCCTTGTCGGTGATCGTCGCCGTCGCCGTCAGGCCGATCAGCCCGCTCGCCAGCGACACCACATCATCGTTATAGGCCGGCGCAGTCTCATGGATCGGATGATCGATCTGCTGGACCTGCGTCAGCGTCACAGTGCCGTCCGCAGCCACCGAGACCGTGAACACCGTGTTGCCCGGAAGCACCGCGCCTTCCGTCAGCGCGGTCGACCCGGTGATCAAACCGGACGCATCCTGATACAGCTTGATCGCGACCCCACCGATCGTCAGGCCGGAGTTGGTGCCTTCCGCAACCAGCAGGCCCAGCGTGTAGCTCAGCGCCGAAGTCGTGCCGGGGCCGTCCGCGCCATACGACGAGGTGCCGATCGCAAACACGCCCGAGAAGTTCGCCGCCGACACCGCCGTATCCTGGGCCGTCGGATCGCCATCCGTCTCCGCATCCTGCGTCTCAAGGACAGGCTCACCTTCCGTGCCCTTCGTCACGTCGATCGAGGGACCA